>Ga0307517_10001329_pt1 | contig 41544 bp, 35 predicted proteins | sample 23_EM_MG_FD_194515 | JGI IMG/M metagenome (GOLD analysis project Ga0307517, IMG submission 194515) | Populus trichocarpa ectomycorrhiza microbial communities from riparian zone in the Pacific Northwest, United States - 23_EM | ecosystem: Host-associated > Plants > Roots > Unclassified | place...
GCTGCTTTGACCGCGTTCTGGCGCAGGGCAGGAGACACGGTCTCGCGGCTCGATCACAATGAACCAGAACTCAATCGCTCGCCGCCGGGCGACCCGAACGACACCACGACGCCTGCGGCGATGGCGGCCAATGTGCGCCGCTTCCTGCTCGGCGATGTCTTGTCGCAAGCCTCACGCGAACACCTCACCGGGTGGATGGTGAATTGCAAGACCGGCGACAACCGGCTGCGCGGCGGTTTGCCTGACAACTGGAAGATCGGCGACAAGACCGGCAACAACGGCAAGGACGCCGCCGGCGACATCGCGATGGCCTGGCCGGCATCAGGCGGGCCGGTCGTGGTCTGCGCCTACACGCAAGGCGGCTCGCCAAAGCCGGAGCAGTTCACGGCCGTTTTTGCAGAGATCGGGCGGATGGTTGGCGGCAAACTGGGTTAGCCGCGCCAACTTCAAGCCGGTGCGCAGCGGAAGGCGTAATCCGCCGCTACGAGCTTTGACACATTGTGCCGAGTACGATTATCGTTCCATCGTTATTATACGAGGGTGGCATGCCGCAACCGGTGACTGTAGGAGGAAGTAGGCCGCATCGCTTGCTCCTTGAGCGCCCAGCGCACGCTGCGCGCATTGCCGCCATCGCATGCCAGTGGACTGGCGTTGAGAATCAATTGGCAGAACTGCTCTCCGGTGCATTTGGCTATTCCGAAAAAAATGGAGCCGGCTCGCATTCGGTTTCTCGCAATTGGATCGCATTAGCTGCAATGCGGGAAACAGAGACGATTCGGGTTCGACTAAAGATAATAAATTCTACATTTGGAGCTGTACTCAAAGATCGCGGTTCATCGCTGCTGGTTGATTGGGAAAAGCTTGAAAAGGATCTTCAAGCGCGTGGTCGCGAAAGAAATGCTGTCGTCCATGGAAATTGGGCGTTATCGGACAGGTATCCAGCCGACCTGATTTTGGAGGAGCGCGATGGAAGCTTCAAGCTTTATACGCTCCGCGATTTGGATCAGGTGCTCGATCGAATAGTTGGCGTGTGGCAGAGGTGTCATCTGCTCATGATAGCTGTGCTCAAGGAGAAATTGGCGGGGCCAGAATTCCCCGGAACTCTGGCTAAGCCATAGTCCGTAGCGCGTGGACCGAAGGCGTAGTTCGCTGTTACGGCAGGTATGCGTAGGCGGGTCTTCAAGGTGCTGGCATTTTCCCATTTCTGTGAAGCTGCGCTTAGCTCGTAGTGAGATAAGCGCTTAGCCTTTAATGGTTGCTACGAGCTGAGGCGGATGCTGGCGCGAATCACCGCTTAAAGCGGCTCTGGAATATATTCATAAAGCCGCAGGAAAGCCGTAATTGTGCATTTTTGCGCTTAAGACTTTCCACGTGGAAAGTTTTTAAAAAGTCAGTTTTATCAATGGTATAAAGTTAACGCGCAAAAAGCGTATGTGGATAGAGCGGGCATAACGCGTAAGGACTCTTGCGCGTGAGTCACGCTTAGGCCCACACATCTAAGTCCCCCGGAAAAACCAGCTCTCAAGTTTCTTCAATGGAGAGCTGTGTCATGTCGGAACCACCTAAATTTGAATTCGACTTCTGGGGATGCAGGGTAAGCGCCCAAGGCGTGATTGGTATTGTCGCCGCGGTCAGCGTGGTCGCGATGCTGCTGTCCTTCTACCGCTTCTGAATGAGATACAACGTGTCGTAGAACACCGGCTTCTCGTAGTCGGTGTAGCTTGCCGCCCTACGTGATCGCGTCGAAGTCAATTGCAAAACTTCAATGCGCTAAGCCGGCACCCGCCCACCAAAAAACGGCATCAAGGCCTGGCTCAGCGTGTGCGGTCGTCCGGATGTAAAAACCATCTCGGCACCGGCGGTGTCGGATTCGCGGCCGGGGCCACCGAGCAGATCGGAGACGCGCCGCGCGATTGCGGGGGCGGGGTCGATCCAGTCGACCGGCCATGGCGCGAGTTTTGTGAGGCGATCCAGCAGCAGCGGATAATGCGTGCAGGCGAGCACAATGGTGTCGGTGCGGGCGGCATCGCCGTTGCCGACGAAGCAGGGAGCGAGTTCGGCTGAGATGTCCTTGTCGCTGACGTAATAGCCGCTGAGTGCGCGTTCGGCCAGGGCGGCGAGTTCGGCGGAGCCCACCAGCGTCACTTCGCAGCCCTGTGCAAAATCGTCGATCAGCTTCCTTGTGTATTCGCGCTTCACGGTGCCTTTGGTCCCGAGCACCGACACGCGTTTTGTTCGTGAGCTGGCGCAAGCCGGCTTGATCGCGGGCACGGTGCCGACGAATGGCACAGTATAGGCGTTGCGCAGATGCGACATGACAAGCGTGGAGGCGGTATTGCAGGCGATCACGACCAGATCGGGGGTGTGGGCCGCGATCAATTCGCCGACCAGCGGCACCACGCGGGCGATGATCTGCTCCTCGCTGTGGTGGCCGTAGGGAAAGAACGCGTCGTCGGCGACGTAGACGTAATGCGCATCGGGCCGCGCGGCGACGATCTCACGCAGCACCGTGAGGCCGCCAAGGCCGGAGTCGAAGACGAGAATCGTTGGGGGAACTGACACGGCGTCATTTTAGCCGATCCGCGGTTACCGTTCAGTTGTTTTGGTGGCCGGGACCTGCAATTTGCACAAATCGGTGATGTCAGGTGATTAGAGATCGCGGCCTTTGCGACCGCCAGCTATCAGGACAAGCCATTGCCGTTACGAGCGAAATCGTCGAACCTAAGGTCCAGAGGCTGAGCAGGAAATGATCCGAAATACACAGGCGAGTTGGGGCAGTCTTGCCCGTGGATTTCACTGGGTTCTCGGCCTCACCATCATCGGCATGATCGCCTATGGCTGGTGGATGAACCACTTTCCGGCGCGGCCGGACCGTTTCTTCTATCGCTCTGTTCACGCCGATATCGGCTATGCCGTGCTGTTGCTGATGGTGCTGCGCCTGGTCTGGCGCGGCCTCAATCCGACGCCGGCGCTACCTTCGGGGTCACCGCGCTGGGAACGGATCGCGGCGCGCATCAGCCATGGCGTGCTCTATGCCGTCACCATCCTGGTCGCGGTGCTGGGCTGGGCGCATTCCGGCGCGCGCACGCCAAATTATTCAGATTGGTTCGGGCTGTTCCACGTGCCGCAGTTTACCTTGCCCGACAAGGCCGCGGCGCAAGCTTACGAAGACCGCCACATCTTCTTCGCCTATGTGCTGCTGGCGCTGATCGTGATCCACCTCGCAGCGGCGGTGTGGCATCACTTCGTGCGGCGGGATCGCGTCACGGCCCGGATGATCGATGGTGAGGCGGGGTGATGAGGATATAGAGCGGCGTTCAGGTTACCTCGCCCCGCTTGCGGGAGGGGTCAAAACCAAACGAGGTCGTCATACCCCGCGAAAGCGGGGTATCCAGTACGCCGCGGCTTCTCGGTTTTATCGCTGACGTCTCTGGATACTGGATCGCCCGGTCGAGCCGGGCGACGACAGCTGTGGTTGCCTTTTGCGGGGAGGGGCTAAGGCTCCTTCTGCGCTTCAGCTTTCCCCGAACACGCGCTTGAAGATCGTGTCGACGTGCTTGAAGTGGTAGCCGAGGTCGAATTGCTCTTCGATCTCGGCGTCGCTCAGATGCTTCTTCACGTCGGGGTCTTTTTTCAGCAAGCTCAGGAAGTCGCCTTCGCCGCGCCAGACCGGCATCGCGTTGCGTTGCACGTATTTGTAGGAATCCTCGCGGCTGGCGCCCTTTTGCGTCAGCGCGATCAGGAGCCGCTGCGAATGGACGAGGCCGCCGAGGCGGTCGAGGTTCTTCTGCATGTTCTCAGGATAAATCAACAGCTTTTCGATGAGGCCGGCGAGGCGATTGAGCGCGAAGTCGAGCGTCACGGTGGCGTCCGGTCCGATCATGCGTTCGGCCGACGAGTGCGAGATATCGCGCTCGTGCCAGAGCACGACGTTTTCCATCGCCGGCATCGCATAGGCGCGCACCATGCGGGACAGGCCGGAGAGATTTTCCGACAGCACCGGGTTGCGCTTGTGCGGCATCGCCGAGGAGCCCTTCTGGCCTTCGGAGAAGAACTCTTCGGCTTCCAGCACTTCAGTGCGCTGCAGATGGCGGATCTCGGTGGCGAGACGTTCGACCGAGGAGGCGATCACGCCGAGCGTCGCGAAATACATCGCGTGGCGATCGCGCGGAATCACTTGCGTCGAGATCGGCTCCGGCGCCAGTCCCATCGCCTTGGCGACATGTTCTTCGACGCGCGGATCGATCTGCGCGAAGGTGCCGACGGCGCCCGAGATCGCGCAGGTCGCGACTTCCTTGCGGGCGGCGATCAGGCGGTCGCGGGCGCGGGAAAATTCCGCATAGGCGTAGGCGAGCTTGAGCCCGAACGTGACGGGCTCGGCGTGGATGCCGTGGGAGCGGCCGATGGTCGGCGTCATCTTGTGTTCGAAGGCGCGCTTCTTCAGCGCGGCCAAAACCTTGTCGATGTCCGCGATGAGCAGATCGGCGGCGCGGGTCAGCTGTACGTTGAGGCAGGTGTCGAGCACGTCGGAGGAGGTCATGCCCTGATGGACGAAGCGCGCCTCGGGGCCGACGATTTCGGCCAGATGGGTCAGGAAGGCGATGACGTCATGCTTGGTCTCGCGCTCGATCTCGTCGATCCGGGCGACATCGAAGGTGGCATTCTCAGCCTTGGCCCAGATCGTCTTGGCCGCCTCCTTGGGGATGGTGCCGAGTTCCGCCAGCGCGTCGGCCGCATGCGCCTCGATCTCGAACCAGATCTTGAAGCGGGTCTGCGGCTCCCAGATGGAGGCCATTTCCGGGCGGGTATAGCGGGGGATCATCGACGACTCCGGGGAATTGTTTTTTACGCCGCGCTTTAGCAGAGCCGCCCAAGCGAGACAAACAAGAGAGACAAGCGGCCGGCAAAGGGGCCGGGATAACGCCGGGCCAGACCTGTATTGGGTGCCGGGCGAGCGGCCGGGGGCCCGATCACAGAACATTGAATGACAGATATTGAAATCTGTCAGCGAGATATGCTATATCCTTCTTCGACGCCACGGATAGGGGCGTCACCTGGACTCGTTGGCACTGAGCCCGGGACTTGAAGAGGACTTAAGCCATGACCATCGAAATCATTCATCTGACGACACAAATCCAGCGCTGGCTGAACGTTCAGGTGGCCCGCCATCTGGAGGCCCAGGCCGCCCGTTTGGGACCGCTGAAAAGCTGAACCTATTAGGGGTTAGGGGCATTAAATGACCACCCATTCCATCATTCCGCAGGTGCGCGCATGAACGAAGTCGTGGTTTTGACCCCTGAGCGCATTCTGGAGGTCACCGAGGACGTCTTGCGCCGCTTCGGGCTTGCGAAAGCCACGGTGGTTGACGTTGCCCGTGCGCTGGATGTCAGCCACGGCAGCGTCTACCGGCATTTCCCCAGCAAGGCTTCGCTGCGCCAAGCCGTTGCAAAACGCTGGCTCGACCGCGCCAACGCACCGCTGCAGAAGATCGCCGAATCGACCGGACCTGCGCCAGCCAGGCTCGAGAAGTGGCTGCGCACGATGTTCGAGATCAAGTACAAGAAGGTTTCCGAAGACCCCGAGATGTTCCAGACCTATTTGACGCTGGCGCGCGAAGCCTGCGAGGTGGTCAAAGCGCACAAGGAACGGCTGGTCGGTCAGGTCGCGGATATTCTGTCCGACGGTGTGAAGCAGGGGCTGTTCGAGATCGCGGACGCGCAGGTGACGGCGCGTGCGGTGTTCGACGCCACCATCCGCTACCATCATCCCGCGCATTCGGATGAATGGAGCGATCCCCAGACGGCTGCGCGGATCGAAGCGCTGCTGGCGCTGGTGATCAAGGGCCTGGAGGCGCCGAAGAAGCGCTGATCTCCATACACGCCTTCCGCCTCATTGCGGGCCGCAGGCCTGCCGTTGTTTGATATCCATCAAGACATTTGCCGGCACCGGCGCGATGATGGACGCGGAGGAAAAGGTGCGCCTTGCGATCTTTGCGGATATCCATGCCAACCGGCAGGCGTTCAGCGCCTGCCTTGAGGCGGCGCGGGCGCGCGGCGCAGAGCGGATCGTCTGCCTCGGCGACATCGTCGGCTATGGCGCCGATCCGGAATGGGCGGTCGAGACCGTGATGGATCTCGTCGATGACGGCGCCATCGCCGTGCTCGGCAACCACGACAGTGCCATCGGTACGCCGTCGGAGACCATGAATGCCGTAGCCCAGGCCGCGATCGAATGGACGCGCGGCCGGCTCAGCGCGCCGCAACGGCGGTTTCTCGCCGAATTGCCGCTGACGCTGCGGGAAGACGATCGCCTCTACGTGCATTCCGAAGCTAGCCAACCGGCGCGATGGCGTTACGTCAGCGACACGTCGGATGCAGCGCGCAGCATCGAGACGACCGATGCTCATATCACCTTCTGCGGGCACATCCACCGGCCGGCGCTCTATTCGATGTCGTCAGCGGCGAAGATGACGAGCTTCGTTCCGACGTCTGACGTCCCGGTGCAATTGCTCGGTGGTCGGCGCTGGCTCGCCGTGATCGGCTCCGTTGGCCAGCCGCGCGACGGCGATCCCGCGGCGGCATTCGCGATGCTCGACACAGTGTCACGCGAGATCACCTATTGCCGCGTGCCCTATGACGTCGAAGCAGCGGCGGACCGGATCCGCGCCAACGGCCTGCCGCACTGGCTCGCCGATCGCCTGCTTGGGGGGAAGTGAGCGATGGCAAAACCTTCCATTGAACCGGGCGCGCAACTCGACGGCTTCACGATCGGGGAGCGCGTTCATCAGGGTGGCATGGCGACGCTGTGGACCGTGACCCATCCCGGCATCGCGGTGCCGCTGCTGATGAAAATCCCCAGGGTTTCCGAGGGCGAAGACCCAGCGGCGATCGTCAGCTTCGAGATGGAGCAAATGATCGTGCCGCGGCTCGCCGGACCGCACGTTCCCCTTTGTTTCGGCTCTGGCGATTTCGACCGGCAGCCTTATGTCGTGATCGAGCGCATTCCCGGCAAGACGCTGTATGACCGGCTCGGCGATCTGCCGATCCCTTACGAAGAGGCGAGGGTGATCGTCGGAAAGATCGCCACCGCACTGGCCGATCTGCACCGGCAGAATGTCATCCATCATGATATCAAGCCGAGCAGCATCATGTTTCGCGACAGCGGCGAGGCCGTGCTGATCGATTTCGGGCTGTCGCATCACAATCAATTGCCTGATTTGTTGCAGGAAGAATTCCGCTTGCCCTACGGCACTGCGCCCTACATGGCGCCGGAGCGCCTGCTCGGCGTGCGCGACGATCCGCGCAGCGATTTGTTTTCACTGGGCGTGCTGCTGTATTTCTTCACCACGGGCGTGCGGCCGTTTGGCGAGAGCGAAACCCTGCGCGGCATGAAGCGGCGGCTGTGGCGCGATCCCTATCCGCCGCGCCAATTGCGGCCGGATTATCCGCCCTGGCTTCAGGAAATCGTGCTGCGGTGCCTGGAAATCGAACCGGTCTGGCGGCATCCGACGGCGTCGCAACTGGCGTTCGAACTGGCCCATCCCGAGCAGGTCAAACTCACCGCGCGGTCGGAACGACTAAAGCGCGATCCGCTCACCACGGTATGGCGCCGCCGCTTCAATCGCGGGCTGACGCTGCCGAAACCGAAATCCGATGTCGCCGCACAACTGGCGTCGGGACCGATCGTGGCCGTTGCAATCGATACCGAGCAAGGTTCGGGGCCGCTCAACGAGTGCCTGCGCATGACCGCCGAGCAGTTGCTGGCGACGCTGCCCTCGGCACGTCTCGCCTGCATCAATGTGCTCAAGCTCGGCCGCATCACCATCGACCGGACGCTCGACGAGCAGGGCAACAACAAGCACATCGACCGGCTGGTCGCGCTCCGGCACTGGGCCTCGCCGCTGAAGCTCGACGAAAGCCGGCTGACGATGCATGTGCTGGAAGCGATCGATCCTGCATCCGCGATCCTGGAATTCACGCGCGCTAATCACGTCGACCATATCGTGATCGGCGCACGGCAGAATTCGATGATGCGCACGCTGCTGGGCAGCGTCTCGGCCGAGGTCGCGGCCGAAGCTATCTGCACGGTAACGGTCGTACGGCCGCCGCGCTCGGCGGTGGCGCAGGAGCGGGAAGATAAAGCGGCTGCAGGCGCTTCAAATCAGGCAGCGCGAACCTGATCGACCGGGCGCTTCACGTCGCGTTGCGGCTTGGTGTCGCGATCCTGCCAGACGTCGAAGAACTGGATGATTTCGCGGCAAGGTTCGCAACGGAACATGTTGCGCGAAGACGCCGTCTTCGACATCTCCTTCAAACAGCTTGGGCATAGCGGATTCATGGCGGCTCTCGAAATTCTATTGCTGTAATATTCTGCGGTAACCAACAGTTCCCACGCACGGCGCTAAAAAATGCGAACAGGCCGGCTCAATCTGGGGAACGGTGTCTAACGGCGATCCTGTAACCGCGTCCGGCTTTCCAATTCGTAAAGATCGGACCGGGAAGGCGCATCGGACGGGCTCATTCCACGCCGACGCCTCTCGTAACGGTTAAAGAAGAATTCGAGGTCGGGACGCGCACGCCGCGCGATCAGGCGCTTGCGCATTATCGATCGCCTGGCGACCGCGCCCTCCATGGCTCAAATCCGGCGGGAACCGTGATAAGGCCGGTGCGTCGCCCTGCGCTGCCGAACCACCAGCAGATAAACGGGCACGGCCGCATTCAGAGCAAGCCACAACGCCACGCCAGTCCAGACAAGGGTCAATGTCATGATACCGCACTCCGCGAAAGTCGGAAGCGCGTTGTGCCGTGATTTGCCTGAATCCGTGAAGTCCGGTTCTTTACGGGGAGCCGCACGAATATTGGGCATGCGGCGGCGCAATATGAATTGCTGCGGATGCGGCGCTTATTCGAGCGTTTGCGCAGGCGGCATCGTTGTCGCCGCGGGCACCGATGGCCTCGCGCTCGGCGCCGCATTATTGGCTTCGTTTCTTGTCGTCGCGACCCGCGCGTCTTTCTCGACGCGCTCGGCCGCAGGTCTGGTTCCACCGCCGCCGGCAACTTCCGCCCTTGCGCCACGCACGCGCTCTTTCGAGGCTTGCCGATGACGTCGCGCCGATCCGGACCGGTCAATTCCCCAGGAACGCGCGATTGCGGGTCCAGCCGAATAGCCGATGAATGCCCCGGCCACTGCGCCGATCGGCCCCAGCACCACGGCACCGGACACTGCGCCCAGCGCGGCGTCACCCGCCCGGTGCTGAGCAAGCGCCGCGGAGGGCGCGAGCAACAGGAGCATGGCAGCTGCGGTGAGGGCTTTGGTCATGATGTTCGTCCGTCGAATATGAGGCGCGACGGTGTTCCGGCTTTATGGCCAGACAATGAAACTTCATGGTCAAGATGGTGACGCGCCGGGTTCCATCAGTTGCGCGGCGTGTTCCTGCCACGCGCGCGCTCGAGAATATCGCGCACACGCGCGGGGTCTCGAATGCAACGGAATCCGTAGCGGCCGGTATAGTCGCCATCGGGCGAACGGGTCGAAACCCTTGATGCGAAATTCAGGTGACCAGCGCCGCGGCCGATGTCGAGAACCTCAAATGTCGCGTCCATGTCCCCGAATGAAGTTCCGGTCACAGCCTGCCGGCCCCACGCCGTGCGCAGGATCAGCGCGCGGCGATTGGTGATCGCGCACAGCGTCTGCAAATCATACAGCAGCGTCACCACGGGAGCTGCGATCATCATGGCGCCGGACAGCAGAAAGAACATCGCCGATTGATCGATCCAACCTTTGGCGGCTGCGACGGCGGCGAGCGTCAGCCACGGGAATCCGATCCACCACAGAAACCGCCACATCATCATGTCGGCGACGGCGTCGGGCTGGCCCTGCCAGAGCACGCGCTCGCCCGGCTGCAGCGCTTCGGCGAGCAGCCGCCGCAGCCCAGCGGAAAGCAGCGTCGATCGAATTTCATCCTTATTCATACTTGTTGGTCGCTTGCGGTGCGGGAATGGTTCGGCCGTGCCGCCGTAACGTTCGATGGCGCGGTTGCGCGGGAAGGGTTAAGATTCGGCGTGGGGCTTCTGCGACCGGTGAAGGAGGAATTCCCATGTATGCCGCCATTCGTCAGGGCAAGGCAAAGACCGGCATGGCCGAAGAGCTGGCACGCAGGATCAAGGAAGGTGCCATTCCGATCATCAGCGATGTCGAAGGTTTCATGGCCTATTATGTCGTCTATGCGCCGGACGACACCGTGACCGCGATCAGCATCTTCAACAATTACGCCGGTGCGGAGGAGTCGAACCGGCGCGGGGTGGCGTGGATCGAGCAGAACCTGACGCCGCTGCTCACTGGACCCGCGACGGCCGTGGCCGGGCCGGTCATCGTCCATACGCTGGCCTAATTGCCGATCGCGCGCTTCGCTAGATCGCTTCGCCGCGGGCCATGGCCGCGGCATTGCGGATCGCTGAAATATTGGTCTTGTAGGCTTCCATGGTGCCACCCTTGAACACCGCGGAGCCCGCGACGAGCGCGTTGGCGCCGGCGGCGGCGAGTTCACCGGCCACATCTGGACCGACGCCGCCGTCGACCTCGATATCGATCGGACGGCCCGCGGTCATCGCCCTGATGTCGCGGATCTTGCCCAGCGCCGAGCGGATGAAGGCCTGACCGCCGAAGCCGGGATTGACCGACATCACAAGCACGAGGTCGATCAGGTCGATCACATATTCGATCGCGCTCACGGGCGTGCCCGGATTGAGCGAGACGCCGGCCTTCTTGCCGAGCGCGCGGATCGCCTGCAGCGAGCGATGCAGATGCGGGCCGGCCTCGGCATGGACCGTGATGTGATCGCAGCCGGCCTTGGCGAAGGCTTCGAGATAGGGATCGCAGGGCGAGATCATCAAATGCGCGTCGAAGATTTTCTTGGTGTGCGGGCGCATCGCCTTGATGACATCAGGGCCGTAGGAAATGTTCGGCACGAAATGCCCGTCCATGACGTCGAGATGGATCCAGTCGGCGCCGGCTTGGTCCACGCTGCGGACTTCCTCGCCCAGCTTGGCGAAATCCGAAGCCAGGATCGACGGTGCGATGACGAGGGGACGCGACGCAAATTGTTGGGACATGTGCGCTCCCGTTGCACTTCCAAGGGGCGAGCCTTATCCGTTCCGATGGAATCGGAACGGGGCTCTAGTTGTTGGTTTGACGCATTTTCTTGACGCGAACCGGTGTCCACTTCGCTGGAAAACGCTTTGTCGGCTCCGCGTAACATGCAGGGCGGCCGGGGGCAATGCGGCCGCAAATGACTCCTGTGGGCGGAAAAATCTGCCGCGGCGGGCAGCTATTGCCGGTCATGTTGCGGTCCTGGCGGGCCGGGCGGGACAAGGGAAACCGCGGTTTTATTGGGTTTTTTGCCGCGACATGTCCGTGGCATGGCGCTTGCTGAGAAACATGCGTGAACGAGGGGCCGCAGTGCGCGGCGGTGTTGGGGTTTTGTCATGTTGCTTGCTCTTGGTGCCGCGTCCTCGGCGATCGATGCCCTTCAGGCGCTGACTTCCTCGAAGTCGTCGTCCGCAAAATCCACCGGCCTCAAACAGGGCTCCGCAAATCCGTTTGACCTCTCCTCGAGTTCCTCGGCCTCGTCAGCGTCAAGCGGGAGTACGGGCGGCGGCGGTTCGCAGATCTCGCCGGAAACCATGAGCGCGCTTCTGGCCGCGCAAAGCCAGTCCTCGACCGACGCAACCGCCTCGGCGTCCACGAGCCGCTCTGACTCGCTCAAAAGCCTGTTCTCGCAGATCGATGCCGATGGCGACGGCCAGATCACCAAATCGGAATTCGAAGATGCGCTCGGCGCCGGCGGCACCAATCTGAAGAATGCCGACGACGTGTTCGCCAAGCTCGACAAGGACGGCGATGGCTCGGTCAGCCTGAGCGAACTGGCCTCGGCACTGAAGGGTGCCAAGGGCCGTCACCACGCGCATCACGCCGGCGGTTCTAGCGAGAACGGATCGAATTCCGATCCCTTGATGCAGGCGTTGCAGGGCGCCTCCAGCACCTCGGTCACCAACAGCGACGGTTCGGTGACGACCTCGCTGACCTACGCGGACGGATCGAAGGTCACGATGACATCGGCCGCATCGGGCAGCTCTTCGAGCGCCGCAACCTCGTCGTATAATTTCATCGAGCAGATGATCCAGCGTCAGGCCAAGGCGGTTTCAGCCTCGTCCAGCGCATCGCTTTCGGTCAGTGCTTGAGCAAGAGACCCGGTGATGTTTCGGCATGCGACCTAGCCGAAGCGATCCCCCCACGCCGGTAGCGCGCCCAGAAAGGGCAGCGCGGTCGCGCCATGGACGCCGCGCGCAATCGCGCGGGCAACCACATTGGCCGCCACCATTCCGAGTTCGCTGAGGCCGAACCGCGGATCGACCGGCTTCCTGCCGGTCGCCGCCGCAAACACCACGTCACCATCGGTCGGCGCATGCACGGGATAGATCGCGCGGGCCATTCCGGTTTGCGCGATCATCGCCAGCCGCTTGGCTTGCGCCTTTGTCAGCACCGCATCGGTGACGACGACGACCAGCGTGGTGTTTTCCCCGGGCGTCGCTTCGCGGCCGCCCTTGAGGCGGGCCTTCAACATGTCTTTCGTGAATGACGGCGGCAAACCGCGATCGCCAAATTCGTTGCCGACCTCGAACGGCGCGGCCCAGAACCACGGCCCGTCGCCGACCGTGACGCTGCCGACGGCATTGACCACGGCGAGCGCTGCCACCATGACGCCGTCGTCGGTTTGCGCGGAGGCCGAACCAAGGCCGCCCTTGAAATTGGCGGTGGTGGCGCCAAGCCCGGCGCCGACGCTGCCGAGCGCGAAATCGGTACTCGCCGCGCAGGCGGCAGCATAAGCGAGATCGCGATAGGGCGGGAAACGTCCCCAAGCCTTGTTGCCGCCGTTTAGCAGATCGAAGCAGATCGCGCCGGGCACGATCGGAATCACCGCTTCGCGAATACGCAGGCCGCGGCCCTGTTCGGCGAGCCAGGCCTGCACGCCGCCTGCGGCATCCAGCCCAAGCGCCGAGCCGCCGGAGAGCGTAAAGGCGTCGACGGCCTCGACCGTGGCTTCAGGCTCGAGGAGGGCGGCGTCGCGCAGACCGGGGCCGCCGCCGCGAACGTCGATCGAGGCAATCGCAGGAGAATCGAAAATGATCGCGGTCACCCCTGACGCGATGGAAGCGTCGTCGGCGTGGCCGACGCGGACGCCGGGGATATCCGTGAGGAGGTTTTTCAAGATGCCGGTCCGTCTGGTGCGCACATGCCGCGGCCTTCGATCTCAGGTTATCGCCACCGATGCGTCAACCGCCAAGAATGGTTCAGCTGCCAAGCGCCAACCGCAGCATCCTGGCGAGTTCGGATTTGCGATAGGGCTTTGCCAGCAGCAACACGCCGGAATCGAGGCGGCCGTGATGGACGATGGCGTTCTCGGTATATCCTGACGTGTAGAGGGTTTTCAGCGACGGACGCCGCTTCAGCGCCTCATCGACCAATTGGCGGCCATTCATTCCGCCGGGCATGATGACGTCGGTGAAGAGCAAATCCAGCGTTGGGGCGGCATCGATGATCTGCAAGGCCTCGCTGGCGTTGGCAGCCTCGAAGGTGGTGTAGCCGAGGCTTTCGATCTGCGTCATCACGTAACGGCGCACCAGCGAGTCGTCTTCGACAACGAGAACGATCTCGGTGCCGCCCTCGACATTGGCCGACATGGCGGCTTCGGCGTCGGTCTGGGGCAATCCGGTGGCGCGCGGCAGGTACATCTTGACGGAGGTGCCGTGGCCTTCCTCGCTGTAGATCTTGATGTGACCGCCTGATTGCTTGACGAAACCGAACACCATGCTCAGCCCGAGGCCGGTGCCCTTGCCGACCTCCTTGGTGGTGAAGAAGGGATCGAACACCCGTTCGACCAGGGCGGCGGGGATGCCGGTGCCGGTATCGCTCACGGCGACCATGACATAATTGCCGGGCGCGACCTCGCTGTGCATGCCGGCGTAGTTTTCGTCGAGATAGATGTTGCCGGTCTCGAGCGCGAGTTTGCCGCCATTGGGCATGGCGTCCCGCGCGTTGAGGGCAAGGTTGAGAACGGCTGTCGCGAGCTGGTTCGGATCGACCAGGGCCGTCCACGCGTCCTCGGCCAGCAGCGGCGTGATCTCGACGTTTTCGCCAAGGGTCGGGTGCAGCAGTTTGCCGGCTTCCAGCACCAGTGCATTGACGTCGACTTCAAGGGGCTGCAGCGGCTGCTTGCGGGCAAAGGCCAGTAGATGCTTGGTCAGATTGGCGCCGCGTTCGGCGGCTTCGTCGATCAGCCTGGTGATGGCGACGAGTTCGGGCCTGTCGGCAACGGATTCCTCCAGGATGCCGATGGTCCCGGTGATCACGGTCAGGATGTTGTTGAAATCGTGCGCGACGCCGCCGGTCAGCTGGCCGATCGCGTCCATCTTCTGGATATGCCGCAACTGAGCGTCGGCTGCCTGCTTCTCGGTGAGGTCGCGACCGATGAAGAAATGCCGCCGCACCGGCTCCGACCAGGTGCCGGTCCAGTTCAGCGAAACCGCCTTTCCGTCCTTGTGGACGTAGCGGGTTTCGAAGTTTCGCATTTCCTTTCCACGCCGCGCGGCGCGCATCTCTGCGCGCGTGCTATCGAGATCGTCCGGATGAATGAACAGCAGGGCGCTCTTGCCGGCCATTTCCAAAGGGTCATAGCCAAGGATGACCCTGGCGCTCGGACTGACCTGGATGAGATTGCCGGTGCTGTCGGATACCAGGATCAGATCATGCGAGGTCTCGAAGATGCGCTGCCGCTCCTCGATTTCCTGATCCAGCGCCTTCTCCGTCCGCTTGCTTTCGGTGATGTCGCGCGCGATCTTGGAGGCGCCGATAATTTCGCCCGAGGCCGATCGGATCGGCGAGACGCTCAGCATAACGTCCACGTTGCGGCCGTCCCGATGCACGCGCACCGTTTCGTAAGCTTCGATCGGCTCACCGCGACCGATCTGTTCGAGGATGTTGCGGACTTCCGCGCGCCGGTCCGGCGGAACGATGAGGTCGATGTGCCTGCCGACGGATTCGATTGACGTGAAGCCGAACAGGCGCTCGGCGGCCCGGTTCCAGGCGGTGATCGTGCCGTCGAGTGCTTTGGTGATGATGGCGTCGTTGGACGATTCCACCACCGCGCTGAACAGACGTTCGCGTTCGCTGTGGATGTTGCGCTCGGAAGCGGCCTGTTGGCGCAGGGTTCCGAGCAGGCGGGCCAGTTGCGCCTGCAAGCCGACATTGTCGATCAGCAGCACGGCGAGCACGAAGCTTGCGGCGCAGAGCCCATAGATGCGGCCGAGATAGAATCCGACATCGTACCTCGCCACATTCAGGATGGCGGACAACGCGATATCGAACAGCCAGGCGCACAGAACGACCATCAGCCAGATGTCGAGGACGGAGTATGGCTTGCGAAACCACAACACCGCGAGCGTCCCGAAGCTTAGACACCACACCGTCGAGACCACGCCGAGCATGACCGGCGTGTAGTGACCGCCACTGAGCAATACCGGCAGAAGGTTGTGTTGCGCCGTAACGATCCAGGTGAACAAAGCCATCGCGGCGGACACCGCCACGATGCTTCCAGCCACCGCGCCGGTGGCCGATCCCTGTATCTTGGTGCCGTTGTCTCTGACCTTCAGCAGCGCATAACCGAGCACGAGCAACGGAAAGACGCCGTGCCAGACCATGTAGAGCCAGACGGTGGTCTGCGAACCCGCACCCAGCAATCCGCTGGGCGCAAACAGGCCGGGGAAGGTGAGGGCATGTACGATCGCGGCGGCGGCAGTGAACAAATATCCGCTGGCGAGCAACAGCAACGCCCGCGAGCGCGATACCGCGAACTGCGAAAACAACAGGATGGCTGTGATGAGATCGTTGATCGCCAGCGCGGATTGATAGCTGGCAACGAACGCCGGCACCGGGGCCAGCGAAACACCAGCGAACGGAACGGCGCACGCGAACAGAACCACCGAGACGCCGACCACGGCGAGCGCGGCCCTGCGATCGCGGCTGCTCGCCGGCAGGGTCGATAGGAAGATGTTGCGTTCGTCAGCCGTCTGCATCGTTATCCCAGGCAAACTGGCATTGAACGCGCCATCGAACCAGTACCAAATAAGCGGAGATTAGCCTATCCACCGACGTGACGTTTCTAGCGATACGCGGATATCGATCGGGAGCATCGGCGGACTAAAACAGGCCAGGGGACGCGGAGCCGCCCGAGTGCCGGGCGATGGGGGTGGTACGCCAAGTCTATCGTGAGGTTGAGCCGGATGGAATCAACCCAAGGTTCCATACTACCTATTCCATTCGCGGTCCGAAAGGCGGTTCCGGGTAACCATCCCTTTACCGAATGGTCGAATAATGCACATGGCGTTGCGCCTTCGTCCGGTATTTTCATCATAGACTGTTGCTCGACCGATCCGGGATTTTTTTCATGCCCAGCGTTCTAGTGATTGACGACCAGTCCGATGTGCGCACGATGATTTCGATCGTGCTGCGGATCAACCATTTCGACATTGTCGAAGCTGCCACCGCCGAAGCGGGATTGAAGGCTTTTGAAGAAGCTGATTTCGACCTCGTGATCGTAGATATCTTCCTGCAGGGTTCGAACGGCTCCGACCTCATCGCGACGATGCGCGAACGGGTGCCCGATCTGCCGGTTGTCGCGATATCCGGAATGACGGCGCTCGACTTCCTGTCCAAATCTCCGGAACTGGCCGACGTCGTCTGCCTGCAAAAGCCGTTTCGTCCTAACGACCTGACCCGTGCGATCGGAGCGGCGCGGGAAGCGGTGCGGCCCTCGGCAAAGGTCGTTGCAGGGGTAGCGCTGTAATCCGCATCTTAAGGCCGCGCCAACTGTCCGGCGCGCCTGCTGCCGTTCTCCTCCGCCATCGCCTCATGAGGCCGAGCCGGATCAGGCGCCATCTGGCGCGGGGAAAGCGGGACAGAGAGGCGGCAAATGAGACCTTCGGGACGCCAGTCGAATTCGGCTTTTCCGCCGAGCTGCGACTCGATGCTGGCGATGACGCTCCTGGTTCCGAAACCTCGCGATGCCGGTATCTCGACCGCGGGCCCGCCGGTCTCCGACCACACGATCTGGAGAACGCCCGACTCGAGTTCCCAGTTCACCGTCAGTCGACCCTTGAGCGTCGACAGGGCGCCGTACTTGGCCGAATTGGTGACGAGTTCATGCAGAGCCAGCGCCACCGTCTGGGCGGTTGCCGGCTGCAACTGAACTTCGGCGCCGCTCAATGCGATCTGGTCGCCGGTCGAGTAGGGCGCCAGCTCTTCCTCGATCAGCTTTCCTATTTCAGCACCTTGCCAGCTCGACAGCGAAAGCACGGTGTGAACCCGTGCGAGCGCGGTGATCCGTCCCTCGACCGAGCGGATGTAACTCTTGACGTTTTCGCCGCGCGTCAGCCGGACGATCGACTGCGCCAGCGCCAACGCGTTCTTGGCGCGGTGATCGACTTCCCGGGCGAGCAGGTTCTGGCGTTCTTCGGCCTGCTTGCGCTCGGTGATATCGACGGTCACGCCGCTGACGCGGATGACGCGGCCGTCCTTGTCGGTGCTCGCCGCCGCCGTTCCCGCACACCAGCGTACTTCGCCATCGGGGCGGATGACGCGAAATTCCGCCTCGTAGGATTTTGCGCCCCTGGCAAAACTCGCCCAGGCATCGTGCAGTTCGGGAACGTCGTCCGGATGAATCAAGGCCTGGATATTGGCCGGCGTCAGTTCAAGGCTGCCGGGATCGACGCCGAGAATTTGATACTGGCCTTCGTCCCACATCCAGTCGCCGTTGACCCAGTCCCAGTCCCAGGATCCCATCTTTCCCGCGGCGATCGCCAGACTCCGGCGCTGCTCGCTTTCCAATAGCCGAGTGTGGGATTCTTCCAGTTCGGCAGTGCGGGCGCGTACCCGGTCCTCGAGTTCGACGTTGAGCCGCTCCAGTTGGCGGGTCTTGCGATAGAGTTCGGCGAACACCTTGATCTTGGCACGCAATACTTCCGGCACCACCGGCACCGGGACGTAATCGACCGCGCCCATTTCGTAGCCGCGCAGGCGATCGAGATCGCTGACCTGGATCGCGGAGATGAATATCATCGCCGTCTTCTGGAAGCGCGGATGTTCCCGGATCATCGCGGCCAGCTCGAAACCGTCGAGCTCCGGCATGCAGACGTCGACCAGGATGATGGCGACGTCGTTCTTGAGCAGGAATTCGAGCGCTTCGCGGCCCGAAGCCGCCGTGATCAGATTCTCGCCAAGCTCCTTGAGGATGACCTCATAGGCGAGCAGCTTCGCCGGCTGATCGTCCACCAGAAGAATGTTGACTTGCTCGTGATCCATCATCTGTTCGCGCCGGTCAGCGGTGGAGCCACATACGGATGGCGAGGAGCAACTGCTCGGTGTTGACGGGTTTGGCCAGATAGTCCGACGCACCGGCCTCGAGACATTTCTCGCGGTCGCCCTTCATCGCTTTCGCGGTCAGTGCGATGATCGGGAGGCGGCCAAACGACGGGTTTTGCCGGATCACCCCAATGGTCTGGTAGCCGTCCATTTGCGGCATCATGATATCCATCAGCACGATCGCTATCTTGGGATTGGATTCCACAAGCGCAATGGCCTCGTGGCCGGTGGTCGCCGTCAGCACCTTCATGCCGCGCCGTTCCAGCACGCTCGACAGCGCGAAGATGTTGCGGGCATCGTCGTCCACCAGGAGCGCGGTCTTGCCAACCAGATCCTCATCGGAACTATTGAGCTTCTCCAGCATCCTTTGCTTCTCAACCGGCAATTCCGTGATCACACGGTGCAAAAACAGCGACGTTTCGTCGAGCAGGCGTTCCGGAGATTCCACGCCTTTCACCACGATACTGCGGGCCATGGTGTGGAGTTCCGCATCTTCCTCGGCCGAAAGTTCCCGTCCCGTGAACACGACCACCGGCACGTTCGACAGGGCTTCATCGTTGCGAATCTGGTCGAGCACCTCGAAACCGCTCATGTCCGGCAATCGCAGGTCCAGCACGACGCAGTCGCAAGGGTTGTCGCGCAGCACCGAAAGTGCCCCGGCGCCGGTATCCGTGGTCAGGATTTCGATGTCGACGTGATCGAGCAGCGCCTTGATGCTCAGCTGCTCGGCGGCGTTGTCTTCCACGATCAGGAGGCGCTTGCGCCGTGGCTTGGCGTATTCCTTGATCTGGGACAGTGCGGCGCTGACGCCTTCGGTCGTCGTCGGCTTGTTGACGAAGGAAAACGCGCCGCGGGCCAGCGCGTGCTGGCGGTCCTCGTCGAGCGTGATGATTTGCACCGGAATGTGCCGGGTCAGCGGATTGTGCTTGAGCTGGCTCAGCACGGTCCAGCCCAGCATGTCCGGCAGGAATACGTCGAGCGAAACCGCCGTGGGCTGGAACTGCTTGGCGAGTTCGAGCGCTTCGGCGCCACGATTGGCGACGAGGACCTTGAAGCCCTTGTCGCGCGCAAGATCGATCAGCACCCGGGCATAATGCGGATCGTCCTCGACGATCAGCAGGATGGTGTCGCCGGCTTCGAGATTGAGCCGGTCATCCGGCAGCTGTTCGATCACCCGCTCCTGGGTGGTCGCGACCTGCAGCGCCGGCGCCGACAGATAGGACGACGGGGCAGGGGTTCGCGGCGCGACGGTAGGCCCGGAATATTTCAGCGGCAGATACAGCACGAAGGTGCTGCCTTTGCCCGGGGCGCTGCGCAGATGGATCTCGCCGCCGAGCAGGCTTGCAAGTTCGCGGCTGATGGCAAGGCCAAGGCCGGTGCCGCCATATTTGCGGCTGGTGCCCGCATCCGCCTGCTGGAACGCCTCGAAGATCAGCTTCTGCTTTTCCGGCGGGATGCCGATGCCGGTATCGGTCACCTCGAAGGCAACGACGGCGGGGGCGTGGTTCAGGATCGGATGCTCGGCACTCCACCCTCCGAGTGCGGCGGACACGCTCATCCGTACGCCGCCTTCGGCGGTGAACTTGAAGGCGTTCGACAGCAGGTTCTTCAGCACCTGCTGCAGCCGCTTGGAGTCGGTCACCATGCTGCGGGCGAGGTTCTCGTCGACGCTGATGTTGAACGACAGCTGGCGGTTTTCGGCCTCGTGCTTGAACGGCCGGCCGACCGTCTCCAGCAGGTTCGCGGTCAATATCTCCTCGGCGTCGACCGTCACCGTTCCGGATTCGATCTTCGAGAGGTCGAGGATGTCGCTGATCAGATTGAGCAGATCGGTGCCGGCGCCGTGGATGGTGCGGGCGAACTCGACCTGTTTCGCCGATAGATTGCCGTCCGGGTTTTCGGTGAGCTGCTGGCCGAGGATCAGGATGCTGTTCAGCGGCGTGCGCAGCTCGTGCGACATGTTGGCGAGGAACTCGGACTTGTATTTCGACGTCAGCGAAAGTTCGGTCGCCTTCTCTTCGAGCGCGCGCCGCGCCTGTTCGATTTCCTGGTTCTTTCTTTCCACCTCGACGTTGCGTTCGGCAAGCTGCTGGGCCTTCTGCTCGAGCTGTTCGTTGGTCTGCTGCAATTCCTTTTGCTGGGTCTGCAATTCGCCGGCGAGCTGTTGCGATTGCTTCAGCAGGCCTTCGGTCTGCATCGTGGCCTCGATACTGTTGAGCACGATGCCGATGGAATCGGTGAGCTGTTCGAGGAAGGTCATCTGCGAGGTCGTGAACGAGCTGACGGAGGATAGCTCGATGACGGCCTTGACCTGGTTCTCGAACAGCACCGGCAGCACGACGAGATTTTTCGGGATCATCCGCAGCAGTGCTGAATTGATCGGCATGGTGTCGGCCGGAATGTCCGATATCACCCGCTGGCGCTTGTCCATCGCCGATTGCCCGATCAGTCCTTCGCCGAACTGCACGAATTGCGGGTGGGGGTGGTTGCCGTCGCCGGCGTAGGCCGATAACAGGCGCAGTTGCGGGTTGTCTTCGTTTTCGACCCGGTAGATGACACCCATATGGGCGTTCACCAGCGGCGTCAGTTCGGTGAGCAGCAGCCGGCCCACGGTGGTGAGATCGCGCTGGCCCTGCAGCATGTTGGTGAATTTGGCGAGGTTGGTCTTCAGCCAGTCCTGCTCGGTATTCACGTCGGTGGTGAGCCGGAGATTGCCGATCATGGTGTTGATGTTGTCTTTGAGTTCGGCGACTTCGCCGCGCGCGTCGACCTGGATCGAGCGGGTGAGGTCGCCCTTTGTCACCGCGGTCGCGACCTCGGCGATGGCGCGCACCTGCGAGGTCAGATTGGCGGCGAGCAGGTTGACGTTGCCGGTGAGGTCCTTCCAGGTGCCGGCCGCGCCCGGCACGTTGGCCTGACCGCCGAGCCGGCCTTCGACGCCGACTTCGCGCGCCACCGAGGTGACCTGGTCGGCGAAGGTTGCCAGCGTCTCGGTCATGTTGTTGATGGTATCGGCGAGGGCGGCGACTTCGCCCTTTGATTTCACCGTCAGGTTCTGTTTCAAATCGCCGTCGGCGACCGCGGTCACCACCTTGACGATGCCGCGCACTTGCTCCGTCAGGTTGGCGGCCATGAAGTTGACGGTGTCGGTAAGATCCTTCCAGGTACCGGCGACACCAGGCACCTGCGCCTGTCCGCCGAGCTTGCCTTCGGTGCCGACCTCGCGTGCGACGCGCGTCACCTCGCCCGCGAACGCGTTCAACTGATCGACCATCGTGTTGATGGTGTTCTTCAGTTCGAGGATTTCGCCCTTCACGTCGACCGTGATCTTGCGCGACAAGTCGCCGCGCGCCACCGCCGTGGTGACTTCGGCGATGTTGCGGACTTGCGTCGTCAGGTTGGCCGCGAGCAAATTGACGTTGTCGGTCAAGTCCTTGAACGTGCCGCCGACGCCGGGTACCACCGCCTGGCCGCCGAGCCGTCCTTCGGTGCCGACTTCGCGCGCGACGCGGGTCACTTCGGCCGCGAACGAGCGCAGCTGTTCGACCATCGTGTTCAAGGTGTCCTTGAGCAGCAGGATTTCGCCGCGGACGTCGACCGTGATCTTCTTGGACAAATCGCCGCCGGCGATCGCGGTCGCGACTTCGGCGATGTTGCGGACCTGCGCGGTCAGGTTCGAGGCCATGAAGTTGACGTTGTCGGTGAGATCCTTCCAGGTGCCGGCGACTTCGGGCACTTGCGCCTGGCCGCCGAGCTTGCCTTCGGTGCCGACTTCGCGCGCCACGCGCGTCACTTCGGAAGCGAAGGCGTTGAGCTGGTCCACCATGGTGTTGACGGTGTTTTTCAGCTCGAGAATCTCGCCCTTGACGTCCACCGTGATTTTCTTGGAGAGGTCGCCCTTCGCCACGGCCGTGGTCACTTCGGCAATGTTTCTGACCTGGCCGGTGAGGTTGCCGGCCATCGAGTTGACGTTGTCGGTAAGATCCTTCCAGGTGCCGGCCACACCGGGGACGTTGGCCTGACCGCCGAGCCGGCCTTCGGTGCCGACCTCGCGCGCCACGCGCGTCACTTCGCCCGCGAAACGGTTGAGCTGGTCGACCATCGTGTTCAGCGTTTCCTTGAGCTGCAGGATCTCGCCGCGCACGTCGACGGTGATCTTGCGCGAGAGGTCGCCGCCGGCGATGGCGGTCGCGACTTCGGCGATGTTGCGGACCTGCGCGGTCAGATTGCCGGCCATCGAGTTGACGCTGTCGGTAAGGTCCTTCCAGGTGCCGGCGACGCCGGGCACTTCGGCCTGGCCGCCGAGCTTGCCGTCGGTGCCGACCTCGCGCGCCACGCGCGTCACTTCGCCCGCGAACGCGTTGAGCTGGTCGACCATCGTGTTGAGCGTTTCCTTCAGCTGAAGGATTTCGCCGGATACGTTGACGGTGATCTTCTTGGACAAATCGCCCTTGGCGACGGCGGTCGCGACTTCGGCGATGTTGCGGACCTGGCCGGTCAGATTGCTCGCCATTGAATTGACGCTGTCGGTGAGGTCCTTCCAGGTGCCGGCGACGCCGCGCACCATGGCCTGACCGCCGAGCTTGCCTTCGGTGCCGACCTCGCGCGCGACGCGCGTCACTTCGCCGGCGAACGCGTTGAGCTGGTCGACCATCGTGTTGACGGTGTCTTTCAGTTCGAGAATTTCGCCGCGCACGTCCACCGTGATCTTCTTGGACAAGTCGCCATTGGCGACCGCCGTCGTCACTTCGGCGATGTTACGGACCTGCGCCGTCAGATTGCTCGCCATCGAGTTGACGCTCTCGGTGAGATCCTTCCAGGTGCCGGCGACGCCGAGCACGTTGGCCTGACCGCCGAGCCGGCCGTCGGTACCGACTTCGCGGGCGACGCGCGTCACTTCGCCGGCGAAGGCGTTGAGCTGGTCGACCATCGTGTTGAGCGTTTCCTTCAATTGAAGGATTTCGCCCGAGACGTTCACCGTGATCTTCTTGGAGAGGTCGCCGCCCGCGATCGCGGTGGCGACGTCGGCGATGTTGCGGACCTGGGCGGTCAGGTTCGAGGCCATGAAGTTGACGTTGTCGGTGAGGTCCTTCCAGGTGCCGGCCACACCGGGCACCTGGGCCTGACCGCCGAGCTTGCCCTCGGTGCCGACCTCGCGCGCGACGCGCGTCACTTCGGAGGCGAACGAGTTGAGCTGGTCCACCATCGTGTTGATGGTGTCTTTCAATTCGAGAATTTCGCCGCGGACGTCCACCGTGATCTTGCGCGAAAGGTCGCCGCGGGCGACCGCGGTGGTGACGTTGGCGATGTTGCGGACCTGCGCGGTCAGGTTGCCGCACATCGCGTTGACGGAGTCGGTGAGATCCTTCCAGGTGCCGGCGACACCCGGGACGATCGCCTGACCGCCGAGCTTGCCGTCGGTGCCGACCTCGCGCGCGACGCGCGTCACTTCGGAAGCGAACGAGCGCAGCTGGTCCACCATGGTGTTGATGGCTTCCTTGAGCTGCAGGATCTCGCCGCGGACGTCGACCGTGATCTTCTTGGACAAGTCGCCATTGGCGACCGCGATGGTGACTTCGGCGATGTTGCGGACCTGGCCGGTGAGGTTGTTGGCCATCGAGTTGACGCTCTCGGTCAAATCCTTCCAGACGCCGGTCACCTCAGGCACCTGCGCCTGACCGCCGAGCTTGCCCTCGGTGCCGACCTCGCGCGCGACGCGCGTCACTTCCGAGGTGAACACGCTGAGCTGCTTGATCATCGTGTTGACGATGTTGGCGGACTGCAAAAATTCGCCGCCCAGCGGGCGGCCATCGACATCGAGTTGCACGGTCTGCAACAGGTCGCCCTGCGCCACTGCGGCGACCGCCCTTGTCACCTCGCGGGTCGGCCAGAGCAGATCGTCGATCAGGGTGTTGACCGATCCCTCCATGTCCGCCCATGAGCCACTGGAAAGATCGAATTTGACGCGCTGCCGGGTTTTTCCCTCGCGGCCGACGACCTGTCCGACCCGCTCCAGTTGCTGCGCCATTCGCTGATTGGCGGCGACGATCTCGTTGAAGGTATCGGCGATCTTGCCTTCGATGCCGAGATGATCGCCGGTCATCCGCACCGAAAAGTCGCCGGCGCGCATCGCCTGCAGCGCGTGCAGCAGATCCTGCATCGGATCAGGCTTGCCATTGGGTTGCGGTTTGGCCTTCGAGACGCGGCGGACGGAGGGTGCTCCAGGGGAAAGATCACTCATGGTGTCTCCTCGAGGCGACGTCGCGCGAATCTGACCGCTGGTATGCGATTTGCGCCATAAGACGTGCCGCCCCATCGGAGATCAAGGTGGAACAGCAGGTGATGCAGCAAATTCAATGACATGGAACCCAGCCCGAGTTCCTTAAAACCACTCGGGTGGTTTTGGTTCCATGGTTCCCTGAAAAAAAGTTCCGCTCACTACTAAGCCGTTAACTTTTGTGGCGTTCCGACTTTCGGGACCCCCCAAACAAAAACGCCCCGGCGAGCCGGGGCGTTCGTTGCTAACCGAGAAGCGGTGAGGGGTTATGAACCCTTGATCAAGAGCCCTTGGGATTGATCTCGACGTAGTTGCCCTTGGCGTCCCACTTGTAGACGACGTAGTCGAGCTGCTTGATGTCGCCCTTGGCGTCAAAGCTCATCTTGCCGAGCACGGTGTCCCATTCGCCGGCCTTGATGGCTTCCATCACCTTTTTCGGATCGGTCGAACCGACCTTGGCCACCGCCTTCGACCAGACCTGCATCGCGGCGTAGGTATAGAGGGTGTAGCCTTCGGGATCGATGTTCTTGGCCTTGAACTTCTCGACGATCGCCTTCGCGGTTGCCTTGTTGCGCGGGTCGGGACCGAAGGTGAACAGGGTGCCTTCGGCGGCAGGTCCGGTGATCGAGGCGAATTCCTTGTCGTTCATGGCGTCGCCCGCCATCAGCACCGTTTTCAGGCCCTGATCGCGCATCTGGCGCAGGATCAGACCTGCCTCCTGATGGTAACCGCCGACATAGACGAGGTCGATGTTGTCGCGCTTCAGGCGCGATACGATGGCGTTAAAATCCTTGTCGCCCTTGTTGTAGGATTCGAACATCTTCTCGGTGAAGCCGGCCTTGTTGAGCGACTTCTTGGTCTCGTCGGCGAGACCCTTGCCGTAGGTGGTCTTGTCGTTGAGGATGGCGACGTTCTTGCCTTTGTAGTTCTTCACGATGAATTCGGCGGCGACCAGGCCCTGCTGGTCGTCACGGCCGCAGACGCGCGCCACGTTCCAGAGCTTGCGCTCGGTGAACAGCGGGTTGGTCGAGGCCGGGGTGATCTGCAGTACGTTGCCGTCGGCATAGGCTTCCGAGGCCGGGATCGACGACGACGAGCAGAAGTGGCCGGCGACGAACGGAATTTTTGCGCCGGCGAACTTTTCCGCCACCGAGCGGGCCTGCTTGGGATCGCAGGCATCGTCTCCGACCTGCAGCGCCAGCTTCTTGCCGAGCACGCCGCCGGCGGCGTTGAGGTCCGCCACGGCCTGATCGGCGCCGTTCTTCATCTGCCGGCCGAATGCGGATTCCGAGCCCGTCATCGGGCCCGCAACTGCGATGGTGATGTCCTGCGCAAGCGCTGCGGTCGATAGCGCGAACGATGCGCCCAATGCCAGGCCGATGAGTTTCAGTGATTTCATGAGTGTCCTCGCGGGGGATAGTCGCTACGGGACGCACCCGGCGGACCGGGTACGCAAACCGGGGCCATTGTCGGCTGATTTTGCGACGAAGTCATCGGCAAATTTCGGGCAAATTCACCGTCCGTTCGAAGCATCTTGCCGCAGTATATCGTCGTCCCGGCGAAGGCCGGGACCCATAACCACATGCTTTAGTTGGGTGCGAAGCCTCTAACTCCAGCGCAAAATTGACAGATCACGCGGTATGGGTCCCGGCCTTCGCCGGGACGACGCGGGGGAGGGAGGGTGCCGGGACAGTGCTAGTGCCGCCGGCCGCCTTCCAGATAGGCGGCGCGGATTTCCGGGCGCTGCAGCAATTCGGTGCCGGTGCCGGATAGCGTGATCAGGCCATTGACCATGACATAGCCGCGATGGGCGAGTTTCAGTGCGTGGTTGGCGTTCTGTTCGACGATCAGCACGGTCAGCCCGTCCTGCCGGTTCAGGGTCCGGATCGCGTCAAAAATCTGTCGTGCGATCAGGGGGGCGAGGCCGAGCGACGGCTCGTCCAGCATCAAGAGGCGCGGGCGGCTCATCAGGGCACGGCCGATCGCCAGCATCTGCTGCTCGCCGCCGGACAGGGTTCCGCCGCGCTGGGTCATGCGCTCCTTGAGTCGCGGGAACAGGGTGAAGATGCGCTCCAGGCCGTTTGCGCGGTCGGCCTCGCTGGAATCGGTGGCATCAGCGCCCATCTGCAGGTTTTCCGCCACGCTCATGCGCGGGAAAATCCGGCGGCCTTCGGGGGACTGGGCAATGCGCAGCCGCGCGATCTCGTGCGTCGGCACGCCGGTGATGTCCTGGCCGTCGAACTCGATCCGGCCCGAGCGGGCGCGGGGCCGGCCGAACACCGTCATCATCAAGGTCGATTTGCCGGCGCCGTTGGCGCCGATCAAGGCGACGATCTCGCCGGCATTGATCTCGACGTCGACGCCCTTCAGCGCCTCGATCTTGCCGTAGGCCGCGCGCAAGGACCGGATCGCGAGCAGCGGCGTTGTGGATGACGCGGTCACGTTCCGCTCTCCATCACGGCAATCGCTTCCTCCTCGTCGGCGCCGAGATAGGCGGCGATCACTTTGGGATCGTCGCGCACATGTTGCGGCGTGCCTTCGGCGATCTTGACGCCGTAATCCATCACGACGACGTGGTCGGAGATTTCCATCACCACCGACATGTCATGTTCGATCAGCAGGATCGAGGTGCCCTGTTCGGCGCGGATCGAGAGCAGCAGCTCACTTAAGCTCGCACTCTCCCGCGCGTTCAGCCCGGCGGCCGGCTCATCGAGGCAGAGCAGCGCCGGTTCGGTGCACATCGCGCGCGCGATTTCGAGGCGGCGCTGATCGCCGTAAGGAAGATTGCCGGCGGCATCGTCGGCGCGGTCCAGGAGGCCGATGCGTTCCAGCCAGGTCCGCGCCAGATCGATCGCTCTTTTCTCCGCAACGCGCCAGGACGGCGCGCCGATCAGCCCGAGAAAGGTGAGGCCCGAAGCGAGCATCAGCGCATTGTGCTGCGCTACCATCAAATTCTCCAGCGCCGTCATGCCGGGAAACAGCCGGATGTTCTGGAAGGTGCGCGCGACTTTGGCCTGCTTGGAAATCCGAAAATCGTTGAGCTGTTCGAGCTGGATCTTGTGGCCGTTGTCGTGCGTCAGCCGTATCGCGCCTGATGTCGGCTTATAGAAACCGGTGATGCAGTTGAACACGGTGGTCTTGCCGGCGCCGTTCGGTCCGATCAGCGCGGTGATCTGGCGCCGTTCGGCGCCGAAGGAGAGGTCGTTGACGGCGACGATGCCGCCGAAGCGCATCGATAGATGATCGACGAAAAGGATGTGGTCGCCGCTCATCCGCGCCCCTCCTTGACGAGGTCGGACGAGATCGCCTGATTGCGTTCCAGGAACACGGTCGGCGCGCGATGACCGATCAGCCCGCGCGGGCGCCAGATCATCAAGAGCACCATCGCCATGCCGAACACCAGCATGCGGTACTGGTCGAGCCCGCGGAACAGCTCGAAGCCGCCGATCATGGCGAGTGCGGCCAGCGCCACGCCAAGCTGCGAGCCCATGCCGCCGAGCACCACGATCGCCAGCACCAGCGCCGATTCCTGGAAGGTGAAGGATTCCGGGCTGATGAAGCCTTGCCGCGTCGCAAAGAAGGCGCCGGCAAAACCGCCGAACATCGCACCGGTCGCAAACGCCGTCAGTTTTGTCGTGGTCGTGTTGATGCCGAGCGCGCGGCAGGCGACCTCATCCTCGCGCAACGCTTCCCAGGCGCGGCCGATGGGAAGACGGCGCAGGCGGATTGTTACCCAGTTGGTGACCAGCGCCAGCGCCAGGATCAAATAGAATAAAAAGACGATGCGGTGGGTCGGCGAGAACTCGATGCCGAGCAGGGCGGCGAGGCCGTCATCCCCCGGAGACAGCGGAATGCCGAACATGGTCGGCCGCGGAATGCCGGAGATGCCGTTCGGTCCGCCGGTCAGGCTTTGCCAGTTGATGATGACGAGACGGATGATCTCGCCGAACGCGAGCGTCACGATCGCGAGATAATCGCCGCGCAGGCGCAGCACCGGAAAGCCGAGCAGCACGCCCCAGAATGCCGCAAGGATGCCGGCGAGCGGTAGGCAGACCCAGAACGACAATCCGAAATTGGTTGCCAGCAGCGCGTAGGAATAGGCGCCGACGGCATAGAACGCGACGTAACCGAGGTCGAGCAGGCCGGCGAGGCCGACCACGACGTTCAGGCCCCATCCCAGCATCACATAGGTCAGCACCAGGATGCCGAGGTCGAGGATGTAGCGCTGATCGTAGAAGATCACCGGCACCAGGAAGGTGAAGACCAGCAGCACCGGCGCCACCCAGCGGCCCGCGACTGCAAGCGCTGATGTCACCTGTGGCGGCGCTATGCGCACGGTTCCGACCGGTCCCCACCATTGCCGCAGCAATTCGACGACGATGCTGCCGCCGAATACGACCGCGACCATGGCCGCGAGTTCGCCGAACCGGGTTTCGTAGACCAATAGTCCCTGCGGTCCCGCCTCGGTGCGCACCCCGATCATCAGCGAAAACAAGACGAGCGCGACCAGCGCGCTGATCAGGGCTTTCTTGAAGATGAAGGCGACGCCGGGAGCGCGTGAGGCTTGCATGGAGGTGGCGGGCGCGTTCACGCGGGGGCCCGTCAGACTTTTTCGACTTCGGGCCGGCCGAGCAGGCCGGTCGGAAGGAAGATCAGCACGACGATGAGGATCGAGAACGCCGCGACATCCTTGTATTCGACCGAGAAGTAGGCCGACCACATCGTCTCGATCAGGCCGATCGCAAGCCCGCCCAGCATCGCCCCGGGCAACGAGCCGATGCCGCCAAGCACGGCTGCGGTAAACGCCTTGATGCCGGCGACGAAGCCCATGAAGAAATCGACCAGGCCGTAATAGAGCAGGTACATCATGCCGGCGACGGCGGCGAGTGCCGCCCCGATCACGAAGGTCATCGAGATGGTGCGGTCGACGTCGACGCCAAGCAGCGCGGCCATGGTCTGGTCCTGCTCGCAGGCGCGCATATCGCGGCCGAGACGCGTACTTGATACCAGCCAGGTGAACAGGCCAAGCAGCACCACGGTCGTGATCACGACGATGATCTGGATATTGGACAATTGTACCACGAAGCCGCCCGCGCCCTCATGCAGCGTGTAGCCGCCGGTGATGATCGGCGGCACCGGCTTGACGCGCGCGCCTTGGGCGACTTGCGAATAATTGGTCAGCACGAATGACATACCGATCGCCGAGAGCATTGGGGCGAGGCGGAACGAATGCCGAAGCGGCCGGTAGGCGATGCGCTCCACGGTCCAGCCATAAAGCGCGGTGATCGCCATCGAGACCAGCAGCACGACCAGCAGGATCAGGGGGATCGCGGTCAGGCCGAACGAGACCAGGATCAGGAACGTGATCAGGGCGATGAAGCCGCCGATCATGAAAATATCGCCATGGGCGAAATTGATCATGCCGACAATGCCATAGACCATGGTGTAGCCAATGGCGATCAGGCCGTAGATCGAGCCGAGCACGAGGCCGTTGATCAGTTGCTGGGCGAAGTAATCCATGCGCTGCCGTTGGAGACCATTCGGTGAACCGAATGGTCCCTGGTTTTAGTGTTGACGCGCTTTCTACGCAAATAAGTGTACACAATCTGCGTAAACTTGATTGCTATCCGAACCGGTGTCCACTTCGCTCGAAAACGCTACGCCAGAGAGACGCGGCGAGGGCCCCCGGCAGCCTTGTCCGACACGTCGTATGGTTTTCTTAACAGTTTGGAACCGGGGGCGGCAACAGTGCTGGCTGCGGCTTAAGGGGCTTGTACAGAGGTAGTTTTGGCCGGCGGTTCCTTAGGTCACAATGCCAACACGCCTTCGCCGCGCAATCATCCCGCCGGAACCGGTGTTCCCTCGCAACCAAAGCGCGGACCTGCCGTTAACTCCGACTGCGTTCAACAAGGGAGATTCCCATATGAGCAACCCGACCCAGAAGCCGGGCCAGCAGAACCAGAACCCGGGTCAGAAGCCGGGCCAGCAGCAGCAGGGCGGTGGTCAAAAGCCCGGCCAGCAGCAGCAGGATCCGAGCCGCCGTCAGGGTGAGAAACCCGACCAGAACCCCGAAATGGACCGCTAGTTCGAACGTGAAGCGAGAGTGAAGGAAGGCCCCGCCGAAAGGCGGGGCTTTTCCTGTGTGCGAGCCCACCAGCCGCCCGGCCAATTAAGGTAAATAAAGGGTTTAAATTGCCGCTCCCGGTTTAAGGGAGTTACGTCGCACCCAAACCGCTGCCTCGAAGCGTTGCGGAAGAAAACGGGAAGCGACATGGCTAAAAACTGGCGGATCAGTTCACTCAGCGGCGCGCTCTTGGCAGCGTATTTCATTCCGGCCTGGACCATGATCGCGTTCAAGATCATGGTTTCGCCGATCCATGGCCTTTACGACCGGCCGAACATTTCGCTCGCGCTGTTCGTCAGCGACCATCTGCAACTGGCTGGCATGGCCACGGTTCGCTTCGCCTGGCTGTTGGCACTCGGCCGGATGACGGTCGTGGCGTTCTTTGCGATTTTCCTGGTGTTCATCACCCGCGCCTCGATCCGCAAGAGCGGTGGCTACAACGAAGCGCTCGGCATGGCGCTGGCGATCGGCAGCGTGATCAGTTTTGCGAGCATGTTGATGGCCTCGCAAGCCGGCGAAGCCGCAGCCCTTCGGATGCATGCGGCCGAACTGTTGATGATGCTCGGCACCGTGATCGTGATGGTGCTCGAACCGCCGGCGAAGAAGACCGCGGATGCCGACGCTACCTCGGGCGAACTATCCCTTCAGCAGACCTAGCTCGGCGACGATCAAGCCGGCTTCCTTGACGGCGTGGTTGGCCGCGGGCACGCCGCAATAGATCGCCTGCTGCAGGATGATTTCCTTGATGTCATCAGGCGTGAAGCCGCCTTCGCTGAGCGCGGCCCGCACGTGCAGGCGGAATTCATCCCATTGGCCGAGCGCCACCATGGTGCCGATGACAAGCACGCGGCGGGTGCGGTGGTCGAAATGCGGCCGGGTCCAGATATCGCCCCAGGCATAGCGCGTGATCAGGTCCTGGAAATCGGCGTTGAACGCGTTGCGATTGGCGATCGATTTGTCGACCCAGGCATCGCCGAGCACCTTGCGGCGCTGGATCATGCCGTCGTCGCGGCGCTTGTCGTCGTCCATTGATGTCTCCTCCGTCATTGCGAGCGAAGCGACTTGTCCGCCGTAGCTCGAAGAGCGAAGGCGGAAGCAATCCATAGCTACAAAGAAAGAGTGGATTGCTTCGTCGCTGCGCTCCTCGCAATGACGGTGGTTAGAGTCAGCGTTGCGTCAGGAAACCGACCACCGCGTCGGTGAAGGCGTGCGGTTGCTCGATATTGGAAATATGCGCGGCGTCGAGGATCGTCATGCTGGCGCCGGGAATCTGGCTGCGGATCAGTTCGCCGGCCGCAACGGGCGTCGACATGTCGTGACGCCCGGCAATCACCAATGTCGGGCTTTTGATCTTCGGCAGCAGCTCGCGGTTATCCAGCGTCGACAGCGCCTCACAGCAGGCGATATAGCCCTCGACCGGCGTCGTCAGCATCATCGCCTTCAGGTTCGCGGTGATTTGCGGCTCGCGCTCGCGAAAATCCGCCGTCAGCCAGTTTGCCATCACGGCATCGGCGACTGAGGCGATACCGCCTTCCTTCACCGCCTTGATGCGGTTGTGCCAGTTGGTCGGGTCCGGATAGTGGCAGGCCGTGTTGGCGAGAATGATCTTGCCAAATCTGTCCGGCGCGCTGGCGCCCAGCCATTGTCCGACCATGCCGCCCATCGACAGGCCGCACCAATGCGTCTTCGCAATATTGAGATCGTCGAGGATCGCCAGCACGTCGCGGCCGAACCGTTCCATCGAATAGGGTCCGGGCGGCACGCTGGATTTGCCGTGGCCGCGCCGGTCGTAGCGGATGACGCGAAATATCTGCGTCAGCGCCTTCATCTGCGGCTCCCACATCTGCATGGTGGACCCCAGCGAATTCGACAGCATCAGCGTCGGTCCGCCGTCGCGGCCTTCGACGGATACGTTGAGCAGGCACCCGTCGGCGTCGATCATCGGCATGGAAGATTCTCCGGTCTCTTAAGTGTCCAGTGAAGCGAGCAGGCGGTCGATCAGGGCTTGCGAGACGCCCTGATAGGCCATCGGCTCGAACAGTTTTGCGATCGTCTCGGCGTTGAGCTGCGCGGTGACCTTCGAATCAGCAGCAAGCACGTCGCGCAGATGTTTCTTCTCGGCGACCGCTTTCTTGCTGGCCGCCTCGATCAGATGGTGCGCGTCGCTCTTGCCGATCTTCTCAGCCAGCGCGAACGTCACCGCTTCGGCCATGATCAGCCCGCCGGTGGCGTCGAGATTGGCGCGCATCCGCAGCTCATCGACTTCCAGTCCTTCGGCGATATCGACGATGGCGGCCAGTGCGCCCGAAGTCACCAGCAGCAATGTTGGCAAGGTCGGCCATTCCGCATGCCAGGGCCCGGCGCTGCGTTCGTGGTCCTGCACCTGGGCGGCAAAAATCGTCGCCGCGAGGTTGGGCGCCATGGTGGCGGCGGCCAGCGCGGTCGCGGCCGCCACGGGGTTGCGCTTGTGCGGCATGGTGGAGGAGCCGCCGCGGCCTTCGCCCGAGGGCTCAAAGGCTTCGCCGACGTCGGTCTGCATCATGAGGGAGACGTCGCGGGCAATCTTGCCGCAGCTGCCGGCGAGGATGGCGAGTACGGAAGCTGCCTCCGCGATGCGGTCGCGATGGGTGTGCCAGGGCGCCTCGGGCAGCGGCAGGTTCAATTCCTGCGCCAGCCGTTCGGCGACCGCCAATCCCTTGTCGCCGAGGGCGGCGAGGGTGCCGGCGGCGCCACCGAACTGCAGCGCCAGCGTCTCGGTACGTAGTCGCCGCAGCCGCGCCTGCGAGCGGTGCAGGGCTGCGGCATATTCCGCGAGCTTGAGCCCGAACGGCATTGGCAGCGCATGCTGCAGCCAGGTGCGGCCGACCACCGCGGTGTTGCGGTGCTGGCGCGCCAGTTTGGCAAAGCCCGCGATCGCCCGCCCGGTATCGGCGAGCAGCGCATCGATCGCGGCGCGCAGGCCCAGCATGGCGCCGGTATCGATGACGTCCTGGCTGGTGGCGCCCCAATGCACATAGCGCGCGGCGTCGGCGTCAACCTTGGCAACGTTCGCCGTCAGCGCCTTGACGAGGGGGATCGCAAGATTGCCCGACCGCGTCGCGGCCTCCGCCAATGCCGCGAGGTCAAATGATTCGGCCCGGCAGGCGCCCGTGATTGGCCCCGCCGCGCTGCCGGGAATAACCCCGGTCGCGGCTTCGGCGCGGGCCAGCGCGGCCTCGAAATCCAGCATTTTCTGCAGGCACGTCACATCGTCGCATACCGCGCGCATCGCGGCGCTCGACAGCATCGGGGCAAGCAGAGGGGACAAGGATGTGCTCATCTGGGCGGGACCTAACCATTCCCGGTTGGCAATGCCAACCCGGTTGCTAATGCCCCTGATCGGTTGACGGTATTTCCGCCTGTGGCTTGCGAATATGCATCGCTCATCGTCCCACGGCGGCCTTTCCTTATGGGCGGCCGTGCATTACTTGGGGGAACAGGTTTGGAGCGTTACAGGAGGCATCCCCCATGGCCATGACAATGACCGGCGAAGTCCAGCTTGCGGCGCCGCGCGAGGCCGTGTGGGCCAAATTGAACGATCCGGAAGTGCTCAAAGCCTGCATCCCCGGCTGCGAGGAGCTGGAAAAGACCGAAGACAATGGCTTCCGCGCCACCGCCAAAATGAAGGTCGGGCCGGTCTCCGCCCGCTTCAAGGGCAAGGTCACGCTGAGCGATCTCGATCCGCCCAACGGCTACAAGATATCGGGCGAAGGCGAGGGCGGGGTGGCCGGCTTCGCCAAGGGCGGCGCCACGGTCGGGCTGGCCGAAAAGGACGGCGGCACCTTGCTGAGCTACAATGTCGAGGCGCAGATCGGCGGCAAGCTGGCGCAGCTCGGACAGCGCCTGATCAACGGCTCGGCCAAGAAACTGGCCGACGAATTCTTCGCCAATTTCGCCAAGGCGGTACAAGGCTGATCCTGAGCCCGCCTCTCGGGTCATCCAAGATTCCCGCCCCGAGTCCAGCCCGAATTTCGCGTCAAGAGTCCCGCTAAGCCACATCGGGCCATGCCGGAAGTGGGTGACTACCAAGGTTGCTCATTGCCGGGATGGCCCATATTATGGCTTTGGAACGATTTTAAACGCCTGCGCAGCCGATATGCGGCAGTGCAGCTCAAGAGAGTGCTGATGGCCAAGATTTCCCTGATCGTGAACGGCAATGCCGTAAACGCCAATGTCGACCCCCGTACCCTCCTGGTCCAGTTTCTCCGCGAAAACCTGCGGCTGACGGGTACCCATGTCGGCTGCGACACCTCGCAGTGCGGCGCCTGCGTCGTCCATCTCGACGGCAAGGCGGTCAAGTCCTGCACCACGCTGGCGGTCATGGCCGACGGCCACGAAGTCCGGACCATCGAGGGGCTCGCCGCCGACGGCGCGCCGCTGCACCCGATGCAGGAAGCTTTCCGCGAGCACCATGGCCTGCAATGCGGCTTCTGCACCCCCGGCATGATCATGACCGCGGTCGATTTGGTGCACCGCAAGGGAAATGACCTCTCGGACCACGTCATTCGCGAAGAGCTCGAAGGCAATCTGTGCCGCTGCACCGGCTATCAGAACATCGTGGCGTCGATCGCCGCCGGCGCCAAGGCGATGGCCAAATCCGACCTTGCTTAAGATTTCCTTGGCTTAAATCTGCTTCGCATCATCGAATTCATCGCGACCGCGATCAGGAAGTTCTCATGTACGAATTCAAATACCATCGCCCCGCGACCGTGCGTCAGGCCGCCAACCTGCTGGTGAAGAACGAAGACGCCAAGGTAATCGCCGGCGGCCACACGCTGGTGCCGGTCATGAAGCAGCGGCTCGCCAGCCCGCCGCATCTGGTCGATCTCTCCCATATCGAAGGCCTCGACGAAATCGAGATGAAGGGCCGTTCGCTGGTGATCGGCGCCACCGCCAAGCACGCCGCGGTCGCCAACTCGCCGATCGTCGGCGAGGCTATCCCGGCGCTGGCCGAACTCGCCGGCATGATTGGCGATCCCGCGGTGCGCCACAAAGGCACCATCGGCGGCTCGCTCGCCAACAACGATCCGACCGCGGACTATCCCGCAGCGGTATTGGCACTCGGCGCCACCATCGTCACCAACAAGCGCCGGCTCAAGGCCGAGGAATTCTTCCAGGGCCTGTTCACGACCGCGCTCGAGAGCGACGAGATCATCACCAAGGTGATGTTTCCGCTGCCGAAGAAGGCAGCCTATATCAAATTCCGCAACCAGGCCTCGCGCTACGCGCTGGTCGGCGTGTTCGTCGCCAAGCGTCCGTCGGACGTGCGCGTTGCCGTCACCGGCGCCGGCTCGGACGGCGTGTTCCGCGCCGAGCCGTTCGAAGAGGCGTTGAAGAAGCGCTTCTCGCACAAGGTGCTCGACGGCGTTTCGGTGCCGGCCGAAGGGCTGAACAGCGATCTGCACGGCAGCGCCGAATATCGCGCCCATCTGATCGGCGTGCTGACGCGCCGCGCCGTCGAAGCCGCGACGGCGAAGTAAGTTTGCCGTTTCAAGGTTCAGCAGGATTGGCTTTGTCATGAGTGCATTGGCGCTGCCTAAATCCGTCGATGCGATGCAGGAATTGTTGACGTCGCGCGGCTATCTCGCCGAGCGCTCGCTGGCGACGGTGACCTATCTGTCGCTGCGGATGGGCCGGCCGCTGTTCCTCGAAGGCGAGGCCGGCGTCGGCAAGACCGAAATCGCCAAAGTGCTGTCGGCGGCGTTGGGGCGCAAGCTGATCCGGCTGCAATGCTATGAAGGCCTCGACGTGGCCTCCGCGGTCTATGAGTGGAACAGCGCTGCGCAGATGATCGCGATCCGGCTGGCGGAAGCCGGCGGCGATACCGACCGCGACCAGCTTACCAGCGATATTTTCGCCGAACGCTTCCTGATCAAGCGCCCGCTGCTGCAGGCGCTGGAGCCGGATACGGCAGGCAGCCCGGTGCTGCTGATCGACGAACTCGACCGCGCCGACGAGGCGTTCGAGGCTTACTTGTTGGAAATCCTCTCGGACTTCCAGGTGACGATCCCCGAGTTTGGCACCGTGAAGGCGCCGCAGCCGCCGATCGTGATCATCACCTCGAACCGGACCCGCGAAATCCACGACGCGCTGAAGCGCCGCTGTCTCTATCACTGGGTCGATTATCCCAATGCCGAGCGCGAGCTTGCGATCGTGAAATCGCGCGTGCCGGATATTTCCGCCAAACTGTCGCAGCAGGTCGTCCGCTTCGTGCAGGCGCTGCGCGATCAGGATTTCTACAAGTCGCCGGGTGTCGCCGAGACCATCGACTGGGCCACCGCGCTGACCGAACTCGACGCCCGCTCACTGACGCCGCAAGTGGTCGGCGACACCCTGGGGGCGCTCCTGAAATACCAGGACGACATCGCGCGGATGCAGGGCGACACGCTGCAGAAGGTTTTGAAGGAAGCGACGAGCGAGAACTGATCGTCATTTCGGGGCACGCGAAGCGTGAACTGGGATGCGCAGTTGCGCATCTGAGAATCTCGAGATTCCGGGTTCGATGCTTCGCATCGCCCCGGAATGACGAGATGAACCGAGTAGCATGATGCCCATCGATCATCTCAACCCGCCCACCGGCCAAATGGCCGACAACGTCATCGGCTTTGCCCGCGCGCTGCGCGCCGCCGGCATTCCGGTCGGGCCGGGCGCCGTGATCGATGCCCTCAACGCGCTGCAGGTGATCGAGATCGGCTACCGCGCCGATGTCTACGCCACGCTGGAAGCGATCTTCGTCAAGCGGCATGAACATGCTTTGATCTTCGCGCAGGCGTTCGACCTGTTCTTCCGCGCCGCCGAAGAATGGAAGAGCATGCTGGATTCGGTGCCGCTGCCGGATCACGCCAGGAAGAAGCCGCCGCCGGCCTCGCGCCGGGTGCAGGAAGCCCTGGCGCAGCCCTCGATGCGCGAGGAGGCCGCGCAGGAACAAGAGCAGGAATTGCGGCTGTCGGTCTCCGACAAGGAGATCCTGCAGAAGAAAGATTTTGCGCAGATGAGCGCGGCCGAGATCGCCGAAGTGACGCGCGCGATCGCGAACATGCGATTGCCGCAGGCTGAGCTGCGCACCCGCCGCTACCAGCCCGATGCGCGCGGCCTCAAGCTCGACATGCGCCGGACGCTGCGCGGTTCGCTCCGCACCGGCGGCGAGATCATCGATATCCGCAAACTCGGTCGGATCGACAAGCCGGCGCCGATCGTGGCGCTCTTGGATATCTCGGGCTCGATGAGCGAGTATACCCGCCTGTTCCTGCATTTTCTCCATGCCATCACCGATGCCCGCAAGCGCGTCTCGGTGTTCCTGTTCGGCACCCGCCTCACCAACGTGACGCGCAGTTTGCGGGCGCGCGATCCTGACGAAGCGCTGGCGCGCTGCTCGTCCTCGGTGGAGGATTGGGCCGGCGGCACCCGCATCGGCACCTCGCTGCACTCGTTCAACAAATTGTGGGGCCGCCGCGTGCTCGGGCAGGGCGCCATCGTGCTGCTGATTTCCGACGGGCTGGAGCGCGAGGCCGACGACAAGCTGGCGTTCGAGATGGACCGGTTGCACCGGTCCTGCCGCCGCCTGATCTGGCTCAACCCGCTGCTGCGCTATGGTGGCTTCGAGGCCAAGGCGCAGGGCATCAAAATGATGCTGCCGCACGTTGACGAATTCCGCCCGGTGCATAATTTGAGTTCAATGGAAGGGCTGATTGCGGCGCTTTCGGCGCCGCCTCCGGCCCATCATCGCAGCGTGATCCGATCGGCAGCTTGAAAGAGGCCCGCTATGCTCAATCGCGACGAAGATATCCTGCAGGCGGCCGAGGCCTGGCAAAAGGCCGGCCATGGGGTCGCACTCGCAACCGTGGTCGAAACCTGGGGCTCGGCGCCGCGCCCGGCGGGCTCCAGCCTTGTGATCAATGATGACGGCACGTTCCTGGGCTCCGTATCCGGCGGCTGCGTCGAAGGCGCCGTCGTCACCGAAGCGCTCGATGTGATCGCGAGCGGCCAGCCAAAAATGCTCGAATTCGGCGTTGCCGATGAGACCGCCTGGAATGTCGGCCTGTCCTGCGGCGGCACCATCCGCGTCTTCATCGAGAAGGTAGCGCAGTCGTGAAGCTTCAAACCCTCTCGGAAGTGAACGTCGAGCGCGCCGCGCGGCGACCGGTGATCGTGATCACCGATACCGCCAATGGCGAACAGCGCCTCGTGAAGGCGAAAGACATCGCAACCGATCCCCTGCGCGGCGAGCTTTCAAAACAATTGCGCATGGGCAAGAGCGGCATGATCGAGGCCGCCGGCAAAAAGCTGTTCCTCAACGTCTACGCGCCGACTGCGCGTCTCGTGATCGTCGGCGCTGTTCATATCAGCCAGGCGCTGGCGCCCCTGGCGCGTTCGCTGGATTACGACGTCACGGTGGTGGATCCGCGCACGGCGTTTGCAAGCCCCGAGCGTTTTCCGGATGTGCCGCTGATCGCGGAATGGCCTGATGTCGCGCTGCCGCCCCTCAATGTCGATCATTACACCGCGTTTGTCGCGGTCACGCACGATCCCAAGATCGACGACCCGGCGTTGCTGCACGCCTTCGCGCACGACTGCTTCTATATCGGCGCGCTCGGTTCGCGAAAAACCCATGCCAAGCGCGCCGAGCGGCTGAAGGCGCAGGGCGCTGCGGATGCCGACATCGCGCGCATTCACGCGCCGATCGGCCTCAACATCGGCGCGGTGTCGCCGTCGGAGATCGCGGTCTCGATCATGGCCGAGATCACGGCCGAGCTGCGGCTGTCGAAAGAAGCTGCGAAAGAGCAGGCAGCATGAAGTTCGGCCCCGCCAGTCCGGCCGAGGCGATTGGCGGCGTCACCGTGCATACGCTGCGCCAGGGTGCGCTCGTGCTGAAGAAAGGTACGTCCATTGGTCCGGGCGAAGTCGAAGCGCTGACCAAAGCCGGCGTCAAGGAAATCGTCGTGGTGCGGCTGGAAGACGGCGACGTCTCCGAAGACGTCGCGGCCGCCAGTATCGCGCAGGCGGTGGCCGGCGACGGCGTCAATGTCGAGCGCGCCTTTACCGGCCGCTCCAATCTATTCGCCGCCCAGGCCGGCGTGCTGGTGATCGATCGCGCCGCGGTCGATCGCATCAACGGCGTCGATGAAGCCATTACGTTTGCGACGCTTGCCGCCTTCAAGCCGGTGGTCGAAGGCGAGATGATCGCGACCGTCAAGCTCATTCCATTCGGTGTCGAAGGGAAACTGCGCGACGTGGCCGTTGCCGTCGCCGGCAAAGACGCGCTGCGGATCGCGCCCTACACCATCAAACGCGTCGGCGTCGTTTCGACCTTGCTGCCGGGGCTCGCGCCAAAAGTGATCGAGAAAACGCTGCGCGTCACCGCTGAGCGGTTGGCGCCCGCGGGCGCGACGATCATCGCCGAGCGCCGCGTGCCGCATGACGAGACCGTGCTGGCCGCGTCGATCAAGGAATTGCTCGCGCTTGGCGCCGAACTCGTCATCGTGTTCGGCGCATCTGCGATTGCCGACCGCCGCGATGTGATCCCGGCCGCGATCACCGAAATCGGCGGCGCGATCGAACATTTCGGCATGCCGGTCGATCCCGGCAATCTGCTGCTGATCGGCAGCGCCGGCGGCGTGCCGGTGCTGGGCGCGCCGGGCTGTGCGCGCTCGCCGGTAGAAAACGGCTTTGACTGGGTGCTGATGCGCCTGCTTGCAGGATTGAAAGTGACGCGCGCCGAACTCACCGGCATGGGCGTCGGCGGCCTCTTGATGGAAATCGTGACGCGGCCGCAGCCGCGCACCGTCGCCGACATCGAAGCCAGCCGCAATGTCGTGGCGATTGTACTCGCTGCCGGCCGGTCGACGCGGATGGGTGGACCCAACAAGCTCTTGGCCGACCTTGACGGCAAGAAGCTGGTGCGGACCGTGACTGAGCAGGCGCTGGCCTCGAAGGCGACGGATGTGATCGTCGTCACCGGCCATCAGGCCGATCTGGTCGAGCAGGCACTGGCTGGCCTGAAAGTAAAGTTCGTCCGCAATCCCGATTTCGCCGGCGGGCTTGCAAGCTCGGTCAAGGCCGGCATCGGGGCGGTGCCGGCAAATGCCGATGGCGCGCTGGTGTGTCTCGGCGACATGCCGCTGATCGATGCGAAGTTGATCGACCGGCTGATCGAGGCATTCGAGCCGGATCGCGGCCATCTGATCACCGTGCCCGTCAGCGACGGGCGGCGCGGTAATCCGGTGCTGTGGTCGCGGCGCTTCTTCCGCGAATTGATGACGCTCGACGGCGACGTCGGTGCCCGCCATCTCATTGCCAAGCACGCCGAAGCCGTCGCCGAAGTCCCGGTCGAGGGCGATAGCGCGTTCCTCGATATCGACACGCCGCAGGCGCTCGAAGCGGCACGGCGATCCTAGCGGAGCTCTATCCACGTCGTCCCGGGCTTGACCCGGGACCCATAACCACCGGCCTTGATTGTCTTGAAGAGTTATCAACTCCGACCGCTCAAAATCGAGAAGCCGCGGAGTATGGGTCCCGGCTCAAGGCCGGGACGAGTGCGTCCGTGAGGACGCTTTGACTGAACGGTGTAAGTCCGTTCTGGAGTTGGTCGCAACTCCACAATCGAAGGAAACTGCGTCGCCGAGAGGCGGGG
>Ga0307517_10001330_pt1 | contig 41532 bp, 35 predicted proteins | sample 23_EM_MG_FD_194515 | JGI IMG/M metagenome (GOLD analysis project Ga0307517, IMG submission 194515) | Populus trichocarpa ectomycorrhiza microbial communities from riparian zone in the Pacific Northwest, United States - 23_EM | ecosystem: Host-associated > Plants > Roots > Unclassified | place...
CAGCGGCTCTACCTCGCGCGGGCGGACGGCTTCGGCTTCGACGTCGTCGCTCAACTCTGACCCCCTGCCCCGTGTGCTGCCGGCGCCATTGACATTACCTCGCCCTGGAAATACTTTCTAGGGGAAGTATTGATCCGAGCAACGTCTGCCGTGCCCTGTGGGCCGCTCGGGGCCCCTCAGTGGCCGGGGCGGGCGATTCTGTTCCGCAATTCCGGATTTCCCTTGAATGAATTCTACGCGCGTCAACAAAAAGACGCCCGAAGCGCTTTCATTTAAAGGTCACGAAACTGACCGGAAACACGCCGACGCCACTCTTCCGTCGATGCCCCGGGGCCTCCTGGGTATCTGACCCTGTGTGTGGGAGAGGGAATAGCCGTGACGGACACTCAGGCCGCGATCGACAATGAGGTGCCGCCCGGCACCACCGAAGCGGCGACGACGAGGAAGTACAACGGCTGGACGAACAACACCACCCTGGAGGACTACTCGCTGCGCTACGCGCCGAAGTCCTTCCGCCGCTGGACGCCGTATGTCGTGGCCACCACGGCGCTCGGCGGCATCGCCTATCTCGCGGACTTCGCGATCGGCGGTTCCATCGCCATTTCCAATGGCTTCAGCAGCGCACTGGTCGCAATCCTGGCCGCCGCCGTCACTATTTTCCTGACGGGTATCCCGATCTCGTACTACTCGGCGAAGTACTCGATCGACATGGACCTCCTGACACGAGGCGCCGGATTCGGCTATCTGGGCTCGACGCTCACCTCGGTCATCTACGCCAGCTTCACCTTCATCTTCTTCGCCCTCGAAGGCTCGATCATGGCGCAGGCCCTGGAACTGGGCCTGCACATCCCGCTCGCCGTGGGCTATCTGATCTGCTCGCTGATCATCCTGCCGCTGGTGTTCTACGGGATGACCGCGCTGTCGAAGATGCAGGTGTGGACGCAGCCCGTCTGGCTGGTGCTGATGGTGGCCCCCTTCGTCTCCATCGCCATCCAGGACCCGGGGAAGTTCTCGCAGTTCACCCACTTCGCGGGCAACTCGCCCACCGGCTCCTCGCTCAGCCTGCTCGGCGTCGGCGCGGGCGCCGGTGTCGCCCTCTCGCTCATCGCGCAGATCGGTGAGCAGGTCGACTACCTGCGCTTCATGCCCGACAAGGCCCCGGCCAACGCCAGGAAGTGGTGGGGTGCGGTCCTGTCCGCCGGTCCCGGCTGGGTGATCCTCGGCGCGGCCAAGCAGATCGGCGGCGCCTTCCTGGCCTTCTACATCGCCGGCAGCGTCGGTCTGTCCAAGGCCAATGAGCCGATCCAGCAGTACGTGTCGGGCTTCAAGACCTTCGCCGCCCCCGTCGCGCTGGGACTCGCGACCTTCTTTGTCATCCTGTCCCAGATCAAGATCAACACGACGAACGCCTACTCCGGCTCCCTGTCGTGGTCCAACTTCTTCTCCCGTCTCACCCACCGCCACCCCGGCCGGGTCGTCTACATCTTCCTCAACGTCGGCATCGCGCTGGCCCTGATGGAAGGCGGCGTCTTCGGCTTCCTCAACACGGTGCTGGGCTTCTACTCCAACGTCGCCATCGCCTGGATCGGCGCGGTCGTCGCCGACCTGGTCATCAACAAGCCGCTGAAGCTGAGCCCCTCGTACATCGAGTTCAAGCGCGCCCACCTGTACAACTTCAACCCGGTCGGCTTCGGCTCGATGCTCGTCGCCTCGGCGGTGTCCATCGCCGCGTACTTCAACGCCTTCGGCGACTACGGCAAGGCGTTCTCGCCCTTCATCGCCCTGTTCATCGCCATGGCGCTGTCCCCGCTGCTGGCCTACCTCACCAAGGGCAAGTACTACATCGCCCGCACCGACGACCAGGACGAGCCGCTCTTCATGGAGGACGGCCTGCTCTCCGCCGTCACCCTCAGCTGCGCGGTCTGCGCCGAGGAGTTCGAGCGTCCCGACATGGCCGGCTGCCCCTTCCACTCCGGCGCCATCTGCTCGCTGTGCTGCTCGCTGGAGAAGGACTGTCACGACTCCTGCAAGAGCGGCCCCGGCGCCACCGGCCCGGTGGACCTCGCCATGCCCACCGTGCCGTCCGCGGGCTGAGCGGCGGCTGGGGCTGGGGCGTCCTGGCCTGGACGCCCCAGCCGCGACATCAGGTCGGCATGCAGGTGAAGGCGGTCGTGGCATCCGGCGGACTGCCGGTGCCGTTGACCACGAAGCCGAAGGCTGTGGAGGCGCCGACCGCCAGGGAGCCGTTCCAGTCGGCGTTCTCGGCCATCATGGCGGTGCCGACGGCGGTGAGGCGGCCGTTCCAGAGGCTGGCGATCGACTGGCCCGAGGCCAGGGACCAGTGGACCATCCAGCCGAGCATGGGGACGGTGCCGGTGTTGGCGACGGCGACCTCGGACTGGTAGCCGCCGGGCCACGTGCTGACGGTGCGGTAGGTGGCGGTGCAGGCGCTGCCGCTGGGCGGCGGGTCGGTGGAGCCGGTGCCGTCGCCCACGCCGGTGACCTCGCCGGAGCCGCCGTCGAAGACCACGTCGGAGCAGCTGTAGAAGGTCTCGGCGCTGTCGGAGCGCTGCCAGACGGTGTAGATGATGTGGCGCCCGCTCTTGCCCGACGGCAGGTTGCCGGTCCACTTGTAGGCGCCCTCCAGCGTCCCGACGGTGCCGGTCACCGGTGGGTGGTCGACCGAGAGGAAGGGGGTGTCCTCGACATCGGCCCAGGTCAGTGCCTTGGTCGGGTCGAAGCCGTCCTTGGTGACGTACTGGTAGAACCAGCCGGGGTGGGCCGCCCAGGCGTTGTAGGAGAAGTCGAAGGAGGCGCCGGAGGTGAGGTGGGTGAGCGGCCAGTCGTTCCGGGCGAGGTCGAAGCCGGAGAAGGTGGTGTTGCCGCCGCTGCACAGCTGGCCGTCGGGGACGAAACCGCGGGTGCGGCCGGCGCCGTCGGAGCGGAGCACGGAGAACCAGTTGTAGAAGGGCGTGGTGCCGCTCTGCGCCGCGGCGGCCGCGCAGGCCGCGTTCTTGGGCTTGATCTCACCGGTGGAGGTGAGGCCGTCCTTGTAGCAGAGGAAGGTACGGCTGCCGGGGGCCATGGGCGCGCCGTGCGCGGCGGCGGGGCCGCCGGTGATCAGGACGAGGCAGAAGGCGGGCAGGGCGGCGAGCAGGGCGAGCAGCACGAGGCCGTGGGAACCCCGTAGGCGTAATCGTCTGGTCATGTGCGCTGGTCCCTTCGACGAGAGTGGGGAAGTCCGTCGGGTGAGGGTGATGGGAGCGCTCCCATTCGGAAGCTAGCGCGAAGCGGAATCCCTGTAAATGGCTGATGTCACGCGGGTTTCGGCCGTCTCACAGGGTGAGCAGCGCCACCGGGGCGTGGTCGAGCAGCTCCGCCAGGCCGACCTTGCCCGAGTACGTACGCCGGGTCAGCAGATCCGTCCAGCCGCCGTCGGGCAGCGCCAGCTCGGTGTCGCGCCAGCCGCCCGCCACGGCCAGCCGGTGGGAGAGCCGGGTGACCACGGTCAGGGCCCGGCCGCCGCGCAGGAAGGCCACGCAGTGCGGGGCCCCCGGGCCGGACGCGTACAGCGGCTCGTACGTGGCGTGCTCGCCGAACCAGTCCGGGTGCTCGCGGCGCAGCCGGAGCGCGGCGGCGGTGAGCCGGCCCTTCTCGGACGGCTCGGGCGCGGGGGCGTACGGGGCGCGGTTGGCCGGGTCGACGAGCAGGAGCTGGTGGTCCTCGTCGCCCTGGTACACGTCGGGGACGCCCGGCATCGTGAGGTGGACCAGCGCCGCGCCCAGGCTGTTGGCGCGGGCCGGTGCTTCGAGTCGCGGCGCGATCCGGCCGACGGCGTACTTGGCCGGGCCGGCGACCAGCTCGCGCACGAAGGCCTCCAGCCGCTCCTCGTACGCCGGGTCCTGCTCGGTCCAGCTGGTGCGCAGGCCCGCCTCGCGCTCCGACTTCAGCATGACGGAGGCGATGAGGCCGGCCGCCGAGGGGTTGTGGAAGACCGCGGCGTACTGCCACACGGCGTACTCCACATGGCGGTCCGTCAGCGGGACGCCGTGGCTGTCCGCGTACAGGCGGAAGTGGGCCGAGGACTCCCGCAGCCAGTCCTCCCAGTCCTCGGGCAGCTCGGCGATCGCCGCCAGCCGGGCGCGTACGTCGGCGCTGCGCTTGGTGTCGTGGGTGGTCAGGACGGTGCCGGTGGCCGGCCAGTCGCGCTGGAGGCGGGCGCAGAAGGCGTGGAATTCCTCGGGGGCGGTCGCGGGGCGGGCGGGGTCGCGGCCCACCTCGTTGAGGGACATCAGGGGATACCAGCGGTAGAAGGCGGTGTCCTCGACGGACTTCGCGCGCAGCGCGGACGACACCTGCGCGAAGCGCGCCGCGAAGTCGTCCTGGTCCGCGCCCCGGCCGAGCCGCCCGAGGGCAAGGCCCGCGACGGTGCCCGCCTCGGGCACGGCGGCCTCGCGGGCGGCGTTTTCCAGCATGCGCACGGCGGATTCGGGAGCCGGCTCGCCCGGCACCACGTACGGCCGGTAGAGCGGCATGCGCACCAGCACCTCGCGGATCGCGGTGCGCAGGGCGGTCTCGTCGGCGCGGGTGGCCCGCCGGGCGGCACGCGCGAGGCGGTCGACCTCGGCGGCCAGGTCGTGCGTGACGATGCGGTACGCGGCGTGCCGGGCGGTGGCCGCCCACGCGCCGCCCCGGTCGGCGGGAGCGGCGGTGAAGTCCGCGTAGAAGCCGGTGAGGACCCGGACCCCCTCCGGGTCGGTGAACAGGCCGTCGACGCGGTCCAGCGCGTCGTAGCCGGTGGTGCCGGCGCAGGCCCAGTCGGCGGGCAGCGGCTCGTCGCCGGTGAGGATCTTCTCGACGACGGTCCAGGGTGCCCTGGCCGCCTTGCGCAGGCGGCGCAGATAGCCCGCCGGGTCGGCCAGGCCGTCCGGGTGGTCGATACGGATGCCCTGGGCGACGCCGTCGCGCAGGAGGCGCAGCAGGGTGGCATGGGTGGCCTCGAAGACCTCTTCGTCCTCGACCCGGAGCCCGATCAGCTCGGAGATGGTGAAGAAGCGGCGGTAGTTGATCTCGGTGCGGGCCTGCCGCCACCAGGCGAGCCGGTAGTGCTGGGCGTCGAGTAGTTGGCGCAGGGGAAGCTGCTCGGTGCCTGCGCGGAGCGGGAAGGCGTGCTCGTAGTAGCGCAGGGTGCCTTTCGTCACCTTCAGCTCGTCCAGCACCTCTTCCACCGGGCCGCCGAGCACGGGCAGCAGCAGCCGGCCGCCCTGCGCGTCCCAGTCGATGTCGAACCAGCGGGCGTACGGGGAGGCCGGGCCCTCGCGCAGCACCTCCCACAGCGGGTGGGCCAGGTGCTCGGGCGCGGGCACGGCCATGTGGTTCGGCACGATGTCGAGGATCAGGCCGAGGCCGTGTGCCTTGGCGGTGGCCGCCAGCGCGCGCAGGCCCTGCTCGCCGCCGAGCTCGTCGCGGACCCGGGTGTGGTCCACCACGTCGTAGCCGTGCGTCGATCCGGGGACCGCCTGCAGCACGGGGGAGAGGTGCAGGTGGGACACGCCGAGGCCGGCCAGACGGGGGACGACGGCTTCGGCGGCGGCGAAGGGGAAGTCCGGCTGGAGCTGGAGGCGGTACGTGGCCGTTGGCACGGCGGGCGGGGTCATAGGGGACTGCCTACCCCGTTGTGCGGTGTGCTCATCGCACCGGGCGCGGGTTGCCGCCGTCGGGGTGCGAGCCCGTTGCCGGGTGCGGGCCGGTTGTGCCCACCCTCCCCCACAGCTTCGCGTGGGGGGACCCCCACCTCGCTGCGCTCGCCGTGCGGAACGCCTGCCCACAACCGGGTGGGGAGGGGAGGGAGAGAGGGACGGGCGGCAGACGGGGGAGGGGGAGGCGGCGGGGAAGGGTAGGGGCGGCGGACCGGCTGGGATCAGGCCGGGCGCTGGAGGACCACCATGCTTCGGTCGGCGAGGGTCAGGTGGTCGCCCTGTTTGACCTTGCGGCCGCTGCCGGGGGTTACGCCTTCGGGGCGTTCCGTGTCGACGACGACCTGCCATTCCTTGCCGTGGTTTACGGGGACGACGAATTCGAGGGGGTCGGCGGAGGCGTTGAACATGAGCAGGAAGGAGTCGTCGGAGATCCGCTCGCCGCGGTCGCCGGGCTCGGAGATGGCGCTGCCGTTGAGGAAGACGACGAGGGACTTGGCGCGGGCGTCGCGCCAGTCCTGCTGGGTCATCTCGTCACCCTCGGGGGTGAACCAGGCGATGTCGGAGAGCTCGTCGTGGGTGCCTTCCATGGGGCGGCCGTGGAAGAAGCGGCGGCGGCGGAAGACGGGGTGGTCGCGGCGGAGCCAGATCATCTGGCGGGTGAAGTCGTGGAGGCGCTCGGCCTCGGCGTCGCCCTCCTTGGGCCAGGGGACCCAGGCGAGCTCGCTGTCCTGGCAGTAGGCGTTGTTGTTGCCGTGCTGGGTGCGGCCGAACTCGTCGCCGTGGGCGAGCATGGGGACGCCCTGGGAGAGCATCAGCGTGGCGACGAAGTTGCGCATCTGGCGGCCGCGCAGCGCGAGCACGCCCTCGTCGGCGGTCTCGCCCTCCGCGCCGCAGTTCCAGGAGCGGTTGTGGCTCTCGCCGTCGCGGTTGTTCTCGCCGTTGGCCTCGTTGTGCTTGTCGTTGTACGAGACGAGGTCGTTGAGGGTGAAGCCGTCGTGGCAGGTCACGAAGTTGATGCTGGCCAGCGGCCGCCGGCCGTCGTCCTGGTAGAGGTCGGAGGAGCCGGTGAGCCGGGAGCCGAACTCGGCCAGGGTGGCGTTCTCGCCGCGCCACAGGTCGCGCACCGTGTCGCGGAACTTGCCGTTCCACTCGGTCCACAGAGGCGGGAAGTTGCCGACCTGGTAGCCGCCCTCGCCGACGTCCCAGGGCTCGGCGATCAGCTTGACCTGGCTGACCACCGGGTCCTGCTGGACGAGGTCGAAGAAGGAGGACAGCCGGTCGACCTCGTGGAACTGCCGGGCGAGGGTGGCGGCGAGGTCGAAGCGGAAGCCGTCGACGTGCATCTCGGTCACCCAGTAGCGCAGCGAGTCCATGATCATCTGGAGGACGTGCGGGCTGCGCATGAGGAGCGAGTTGCCGGTGCCGGTGGTGTCCGTGTAGTAGCGCGGGTCGTCGGCCAGCCGGTAGTACGAGGCGTTGTCGATGCCCCGGAAGGACAGGGTGGGCCCGAGGTGGCTGCCCTCGGCGGTGTGGTTGTAGACCACGTCCAGGATGACCTCGATGCCGGCCCGGTGCAGGGCCCGTACCGCCGTCTTGAACTCCAGCACCTGCTGGCCCCGGTCGCCCATCGATGCGTAGGCGTTGTGCGGGGCGAAGAAGCCGATGGTGTTGTAGCCCCAGTAGTTGTTGAGGCCGGCGTCCACCAGGCGGTGGTCGTTGACGAACTGATGGACGGGCATCAGCTCCAGCGTGGTGACGCCCAGCTCGGTGAGGTGCGAGATGACCGCCGGGTGCGCGAGGGCGGCGTAGGTGCCGCGGATCTCCTCGGGCAGGTCGGGGTGGAGCATGGTGAGGCCCTTGACGTGGGCCTCGTAGAGCACGGTGCGGTGGTAGTCGATGCGCGGGGAGCGGTCCTCGGACCAGTCGAAGTACGGGTTGACCACGACCGAGGTCATCGTGTGCGGCGCGGAGTCCATGTCGTTGCGGCTCTCCGGCTCGCCGAAGCGGTAGCCGTACACCGCCTCGTCCCAGTCGATCGAGCCGCTTATGGCCTTCGCGTACGGGTCGAGCAGCAGCTTCGCAGAGTTGCAGCGGTGCCCCCGCGTCGGCTCGTGAGGGCCGTGGATCCGGAAGCCGTAGCGCTGGCCGGGCATGATCCCCGGCAGATAGGCGTGGCGTACGAACGCGTCGGCCTCGCGCAGTTCGACGGCGGTTTCCGAGCCGTCGTCGTGCAGAAGGCACAGCTCGATCCGCTCCGCGACTTCGGAGAAGACGGCGAAGTTGGTTCCCGCACCGTCGTATGTGGCGCCAAGGGGGTACGCCTGACCCGGCCAGACCTGCATGATGTCGACTCTTCCACTTCCCGGTCGGGCGCCGGTAGGCCGCACCCCCGGCCGCAACCTTGCCGAAGGTGCATCTTCACGTACAAACAGGCACTGTGACACGGAATCGCCAAGATCTTCCCCAGTACGGGTGTCCCAATTCCCCTGGCTGAACCAAGAATCCGGAATCTATGAGCAACCTGTGTAGTGCTGACGCCCTCTTTATGGGTGACAGTACGACACACAGGAGACACAAGTGACAGACCAGGGGGAAAGCCGCCCTCCGGAATCAACCGGAAAAACGGGGACGGCCGGGCGCGGCGTCAGGCGCGCGCTCATCGGCGGCGGCATAGCCGTCGTCGCCACGGTGGCGATGATCGCGATCACGCTGCCGCTCAACGCCTCGGGCGACGACCACTCCGGCGACGGCGTCAACGCCGCGGCCTCCGGAGCGCCCGGCGGCGCCGCCACACCGACCACGGCGACCAGCGAGAACGCGGCGCCGACGGGCGAGGAGCAGACCGGACGGGGGCCCTTGACCAAGGCCGAGGTCGACCGGGCCAAGTCCATCGCGCTGGCGCGGGGCGCGCTGCGCAGCGCCGAAACCGTCGACGGCGGCCGGGGTCCGGAGTACGTGGACACCGACCTCGCCGACTCGGCCGAACCGTCGGGCGACGACGCCCGCCGCGTCGAGGTGCTCTTCTACGACTACGGGCACGACCAGCTCGTCAAGAAGACCGTCAACCTCACCACCGGCAAGGTCGAGCGGACCGACTCCGCGTCCGGCATGCAGCCGCCGCCGTCGGCCGACGAGACCGCCGAGGCCGCGGATCTGCTCATAGCCGACCCGCTCGGCCAGGGCCTGCGGACCGACTTCAAGGCCGCCACCAAGGGCACCGAACTGACCACGGCCTCGCAGCTCACGCTGCGCGGAATCTCCTTCAACACCGCCGAGCAGTCCGCCCCCGCCGATCTGGCCAAGTGCGGCCAACACCGGTGCGTACGGATGTTCACGCAGGTGAAGAACGGGCCCTGGATCGATACGACCGATCTGGTCGTAGACCTCAGCGACCGCACCGTAGCCCGGATCCAGTAGAGCAGGAGAACTCAAGCATCATGCGCACCTCGATCGTGCGCCGGGCCCTCGGTACGGCCTCGGCGCTCCTGCTCATACCCGCTTTCCTCGGCAGCGCGGTGGCCTCACAGGCGCAGGCCGCGCCCACGGCCACCACGGCGGCGGCCGCCGCCACCGACTGCGGCACGGCCACCGCCATCAAGAAGAAGCTGCCCAACGGCACCACCTGGACCATGTGCTGGCGCATGAGCGGCACAAAGGGCCTGATCCTGGAGAAGATCGCCTACCAGCCGCGGAAGGAGTCCCAGCCGATCAAGGTGCTGGCCTCGGCATCGCTCGCCCAGGTCAACGTGCCCTACGACTCCGGCTCGACCGAGTACAACGACCTGTCCGACATCGGCTTCGGCAACACCGCGATCGACATCGGCGCCACCGAGTGTCCCGGCGGCACCATCAGCTCCGCGTACATCACGCAGCAGGAACGCAACGTGAAGGCGCTGTGCACCAGCGTCCTGCCGCACGGCTACGCCTACCGCAGCGACATCTACGACAGCACGGGCCACCAGAAGAAGTACACCAAGCAGGGCAGTGACCTGGTGGTCTTCTCCCTGTCCCAGCTCGGCTGGTACGAGTACATCACCCAGTGGAACTTCTCCGACGACGGCACCATCACCGCCAAGGTCGGCGCCACCGGCGACCTCTCGCCCGGCGACTACAGCGGCGCCGGCACCGGCTGGCCGATCGGCAAGGGCAACCGCGACTACTCCACCGCCCACTACCACTCGGTCTTCTGGCGGCTGAACTTCGGCCTGGACGGCGCGGCCAACGCCAAGGTCCAGCAGTTCGACACCAAGAAGGCCGGCCGCGGCACCGCCGCCGAGATCCTCAAGACCACCAAGACCGACGTCACCAAGGAACTCGCCGGCACCTCGGCGCTGCGCCGCTGGTGGCGGGTGGTCAGCACGGCCGGAAAGAACGCCGACCAGCACCCCAGGTCATGGGAGCTCGTCCAGCAGCACTCCGACCACTACGACGCCCACGCCTACACCTCCAAGGACGTGTACTTCACCCAGTACCGCGCCTGCGAGCAGTTCGCCAGCGGCAACAGCGACCCCGCCTGCCCGGTCGCAAGCGGAACATCGGTCGACAAGTGGGTGAACGGAGAGAATCTCACCCACCCCGTGATGTGGGTCAACGTCGGCTTCCACCACATCCCGCGCGACGAGGACCAGACCCCCATGCCGGTCCACTGGCAGGGCTTCCAGCTGGCGCCCCGCGACGTCACGGCCATGAGCCCGCTCACCCCTGACGAACTGTCCGGCGGCAACGGACAGGGCCACTGACGGCACGGAATACGCCACTGCGTGCCGTAAGCATGTAGTGAAGTAGCCCCGTTACGGCTGCACCGCCTCCCGCCCCGCAGTACCCTTCCTTGATCGTGGACGGGGGCGGGAAGGCGGGTGCAGTCGTGATGTCGGGAGGTCTGGTACTCCCCGGTGGCGGCGAACAGGGGGACCACGGCAGCGGCATCAACGACGGGACGACCACCTCGGTCTCCCTGGCGCTGCCACTGGAGATCGGAGCCGAGCTGGACTGGGGCTCCGCCGCCTGGGCCGAGGTGCGCACGCGCGCCCGGCGCGCCGCGCGGGCCTACGTCTGGCTCAATCTCGTCGAACAGCGGCTCCGTGCCGTCGTGAACGCGATCCTGCGCCCCATCTACGAACCCGTCCACGGCGAGGAGTGGGTGGTCGCCGCAGCCGGCCCCACCGGGCACGAATGGGTCCAGCGGGCCGCCGCCGTACGCGAGGTGAGCCGCCGCAAGGGCTTCCTCCTCGACCCCGCCGACGACAACATCCTCAGCTTCCTCACCCTCCCGCAGCTGCGGGAACTCGTCGTCCAGCACTGGCCCTGCTTCGAGCCCTACCTCGACGAGCGCCGGGAACTGGAACTGGCGCTGGACGAGCTGGAGGTCGCCCGCCACGTCGTCTCCCGCAACCGCGCCCTGTCCCGGACCGTCCTGGACCAGGCCGAGAGGGCCGCCGCCCGCCTCCTCGACATCCTCGGCTCCGGCCCCGGCTACCCCTCCGCCGACCGGCTGCCGGTCGACGCCGTCGAAGAGCTGGTCGCCGACCGCTACGCCGATGTCATCGGCGTCTACCCGGACCGCGTACGGCTCCAGCGCCAGCTCCCGGCCGAGAACCTGTTCGGCGGGGCCCGGCGGCTCGACGCCGTGGGCATAGGCCTCAATCTCCTCGTACAGAACTATTCCGGGCGCCGGCTGGTCCGGCTCGCCGAATCCGGCTGCCGGGTGCGGCTGCTCTTCCTCAACCCCGCGAGCAGCGCCGTGCGCAGGCGCGAGCGCGAACTCGGCCTCGGGCGCGGTGAGCTGAGCCGCAGCGTCGAGATGAACATCATGCACATGCGGCGGGTCCGGGCCCGGCTGCGCGACCCCGCCGCCTTCGAGATCCGGGTCTTCGACGAGACCCCCCGCTTCACGGCCTACCTGGTGGACGGGGACGGCCCGGACGGGCTGGCCGTCGTGCAGTCGTATCTGCGCAAGGCGCGGGGCATGGAGGCGCCGGTGATGATCCTGCGCGGCGGCTCGCGCGACCTCGTCCAGGGCAAGGAGGACGACGACCCCGACGGGCAGCACGGCCTCTTCGAGGTCTACCGCGAGGAGTTCGAAGGCGTCTGGGCCGACTCCCGGCCGGTGTCCTGACCGCCGGTGTCCTGACTGTCAGTGGCTCACGAGAGGATGGCAGAGCACACGGGGGAACCGCAGGAAGGACGCTCGCCATGGGATGGCACCGGGATCTGCTGGTCGGCTTCGACCTCGAAACGACGGGTACGGACCCGCTGACGGCACGCATCGTCACCGCCGCCGTCACGGAAGTCCGGGACGGCGAGCCGGTACGGCACCGGGAATGGCTGGTCGACCCCGGCGTCCCGATTCCCGAGGAGGCCACGGCCGTTCACGGCATAAGCACCGAGCGCGCCGCCGCTGACGGCCGTCCCGCCGTCGAGGCCGTCGCCGAGATCGCCGACGCGCTGGCCGGGCACTGGGCCGCCGGAGTGCCCGTAGTCGTCTACAACGCGCCCTTCGATCTGACCCTCCTGGCGGCCGAGTTGCGCCGCCACGGCCTCCCCTCCCTCGACGAACGGCTCGGCAGCGACATCGGGCCCGTCGTCGACCCCCTGGTCATCGACCGCTCCCTGGACCGCTACCGCCGCGGCAAGCGCACGCTCGAAGCGGCCTGCCAGTTCTACGGGGTCGTCCTGGACGACGCCCACGAAGCGGCCGCCGACGCGCTGGCCGCGGTCCGGGTCGCCATCGCCCTGGCCGAGCGCTTCCCCGAGGCAGGCGCGGGCGAGCTCTGGGAGCTCCACCGCTCCCAGGTCGGCTGGTACGCGGACTGGGCCGCCGGCTTCCAGAAGTTCCTGGCCCGTCAGGGTGGCGCCCCGGCGGCCGAGATAGACACGGCCTGGCCGTTGCGGGCGCCGGCGTAGGGGGAAGCGCAGGGGGACGGGCCGTCAGAAGGTGTGCCAGCGCACCGTCGGGTCGTCGTCGCGCAACGAGGCGACCCGGCGGCGGAATTCGGCGAGGGCCGCCGGATTCGCGGGGGCCTGCTGGGCGACCCAGGCGCAGCTGGCCGTCTCGCGCGCCCCGCGCAGGACGGCGCAGCCGTCCCAGTCCCGTACGTCCCAGCCGTAGGCGTCCGTGAAGGCGTCGTACGCCTGCGGGCCGAGGCCGTAGCGGTCCCGGCTCAGGGCCATGACGACGAGGTCGTGCTCGCGCAGGTCGTCGGAGAAGGTCTCCAGGTCGACGAGGAGGGGCCCGTCCGGCCCGATGTGGACGTTGCGCGGCAGGGCGTCGCCGTGGATGGGCCCGGAGGGCAGCCGGGGGCTCAGGGCCGCCGCGGCGGTGGCGAAGCCGTCGCGGCGGGCGCGCAGGTAGTCCGCGTCGGCCGGGTCGATGGCGTCGCCGGCCAGGCGCAGCCAGCGCTCGACGCCGCCGAGGAGGTCGCGCCGGGGGAGTGGGAAGCCGGGCCTCGGGAGGGCGTGGACGATCCGGAGCAGCCCGGCGAGGTCGGCGGGCCCGGCGGGGCGTACGGGCTCGGGCAGCCGGTGCCAGTACGTCACCGGGTGCCCGTCCACCAGCCGGGCGCCGGGCTCGGCCGCCCGGACCGCAGGCACGCCCAGCCCGGCGAGCCAGACGGCGGTGCGGGTCTCCCGCTCGGCCCGCGCCAGCAGCTCCGCGTCGCGGCCGACCTTGGCGACGATGCCGCCGTCCAGCTCGAAGACCGCGTTCTCGCCGAGCGCGATGAGCTTCGCGGTGCCCGCGGGGTGCCCTTCGGCGCCGAGCACGTCCCGGGCCAGCTCTTCGGTGAACGCCATGCCCCGATGATCCCAGAAGGGCCCCGGCCGCCGTGGCCCCGTGGCCCCGGGGCCCAGGGTGAACGCCTCAGAAGAGCAGCGTGCGGCTGACCGCTTCCCGTACGACCGCTGTCGGACCCCGCTCTCCGTACACCGTCCGCTGCCACTGCGCACCTGTGCCGACGGTGAGCAGCCGGTCGATGCCGGCCCGTACGGTGTCGAGGTCGCCGGATTCCTTCAGCGCGGCCTCGGTGTGCTCCACGACGGCCTCGACCACCTCGCGGGCGGTCGCGGGCCGCTGCGTGCGCGGGTGCAGGAGCGGGCCGTCCAGGCCGGAGCGGCAGGCGCGCCAGGCGGCGAGCTGGAGGAGGGGGATGCCGATGTCGGGGGCGGGGCGGCCGGCGGTCCAGTCGCGGGCGGCGGTGACGACGAGGGCGCGGACGAGGGCGGCGAGCAGCAGGGCGTCCTCGATGTCGGGGCAGACGTCGCAGACCCGGACCTCGACGGTCGGGTAGGCGGCCGAGAGCCGCGCGTCGAAGTACATCATCGCCTCGTCGAGCATTACGCCCGAGGCCAGCAGCTCGGAGACGGCCCGCCGGTAGCCCTCGGCGGATCCGAAGGCCTGTGGCGGCCCGGCGGTGGGCCACCGCGCGAAGACCTGGTAGCGGTAACCGGCGAAGCCGGTGTCCTGACCCTGCCAGAACGGCGAATTCGCGCTCAGCGCGAGCAGCGGGGCCAGCCACGGCTGGATCCGGTCGATGACGGCGACGCCCTCCTCGTCCGAGCCGACCTCGACGTGGATGTGGCAGCCGCAGGTCAGATGCTCGCGCGCGGTGATCCCGAAGGCCTCCGCCATCCAGCGGTAGCGATCGTCCGAGGTCAGCCTCGGCGACACCGCGACCGGCGAGGTGGCCAGCGCGGCGACCTCCACGCCCTGCGTTCTGGCCAGCGCCGATGCCCGTCCCCGCCAGCCGCGCAGCTCATTGCGCAGGCCGTCGAGGTTCTCGCAGGGCGAGGTGTTGGTCTCCAGCTGCTCCTGCTGCAATTCGGCCACCAGCTCGCCGCCCGGGCCGTCCTTGACGACCGGGCCGAGGCCGTCCAGAACGGCTCCGGCGACCGCGCGGGGCTCACAGCTGCCCGCGTCCACCAGTAGAAGTTCTTCTTCCACCCCCAGGCTTCGCACCACAGCTAACGGATACCCCTTCCCCGCCGGTGATACCCGCCTCACAGGGAGTAGCTGTGGGTGATGGTCAGGCCTAAGCCTGGTACTCCGTGAGGTCGATCGCGTGCACGCGCAGCGGATGGCCGTACACCGGGTGCTTCGTGACCCGGTCCGGGACCATGCCCAGCTTGCGCATGACGTTCTCGGAGGGGTCATTGCCGATCCGGGCGATGCTGATGACCCGGTCGAGGCCGCGGTCGGTGAGCGCGAACTCCAGCACGGCCTGGGCGGCCTCGGAGGCGTATCCCTGGCCCCAGAACGGTGTGCCGAGCCGCCAGCCGATCTCGACGGCGGGCAGCACCTCCGGGAGGAAGTCGGGCACGGACAGTCCCACGAAGCCGATCAGCTCGCCGGAGGCCAGGAGCTCGACGGCGAAGAGGCCGAAGCCCTCCTCGTCCCACTCCTCCTCCCAGCGCTCGATGTCCTCGGCGGTCCGCTCAAGGTCGCGGACCGAGCCGTCGCCGATCCAGCGCATGACCTCCGGGTCCGCGTTGATCTCCGCCATGGGGACGAGGTCGTCGTCCTCGTCCCAGCGGCGCAGGAGCAGTCGGGGGGTGTGGATCTCGGTCATGGGCCCCATCCTGTCACCCGACAGGACGGGGCCGGTGCGGCGGTGTCGGCCGCGTGTGGTCTCAGCCGCGTACGGCCGCTTGCGGGCGGGTCGCCTCGGGAGCCTCAGGGGCCGGCGGGGCGGCGAGCGCCTCGTCGTGTGTCATGTCCGGCAGCCAGCCGAGCCACTTCGGCAGGTACCAGTTGCGCTCGCCGAGCAGCGCCATGACGGCCGGGAGGAGTACGCCGCGGATCACGGTGGCGTCGATGAGGACGGCCGCGGCCAGGCCGACGCCCATCTGCTTCATGCTCTGCATGGACAGCGTCCCGAAGATCGCGAAGACCGCGACCATGATCACGGCGGCGCTGGTGACGACCCCCGCCGTGGTCACGATGCCGTGCTCGATCGCGCCGCGCGTGGTGAGCCCGCGCATGCGCGCCTCGCGGATCCGGGACACCACGAACACGTGGTAGTCCATGCTCAGCCCGAAGAGGATCACGAACAGGAACAGCGGCAGCCAGGACTCCACCGCGCCCACGCCCGTCGCGCCGACCAGCCCGGCGCCCCAGCCGTGCTGGAAGACGACGGTGAGGATTCCGTACGCGGCGCCCACCGACAGCAGGTTCAGCGCGATGGAGGTCAGCGCGATCGTCAGCGAGCGGAACGACATCAGCATCAGCAGGAAGGCGAACACGACCACGAAGGCGAAGACCGGGGGCACACTGCTGCTGATCTTCTCGTTGAAGTCCATGGACGCGGCCGTGTCACCGCCGATCGGCGCGCTGAACCCGGCCACCGTCACCTTGCCCAGGGTGTCCGGCCGCACGGTGTCGCGCAGCAGCCGCAGCGACTTCTCCGCCCGGTCCTGGTCCGAGCCGCCGACCAGCGGGATGGCGACCTCCGCCACGTTCTCCTTGTTGTGCCAGGTCACCTCGACCGGGCCCTTGGTGGCGCCCTTGGCGAGGGCCTCGGTGCGGAAGGCGTCGACCGCCTTCTTAACGGCGGGCGAGGTGATGTCGTCGGCCTTCACGACCATCCGCGCGGGCGCCGGACCGCCGGGGAAGGCCTCGTTGATGTGGTCGTACGCCCGGACGATCGGGAAGCTGTCGCCGAGATCCTGATCGAGTGACAGGTTCGCGGTGTGCAGCCCGGCGGCCGGGATCGTGATGGCGATCAGCACGCCGCCGGCGAGCGCCGCCGACAGACCCGGCCTGCGCAGGACGCGTGCGAGCACGGCCCGCCAGAAGCGGCTCTCGACCGGCGCATGCTGCGCACGCTGCCCGTGCTGCCCCTGCTGCCCGTGCGGCGTGCGCTTGCGGCGGTTCAGGAACGGGATACGGCCCTTCTCGACCCGGTCGCCCAGCAGCGACAGCACCGCGGGCAGCACGGTCACGGAGCCGAACATCGCGACGGCCACCACCATCATCGTGGCCAGGCCCATCGCCTGGAAGTCGGCGAGCCCGGTGAACAGCATGCCCGCCATCGCCACGATCACCGTCACACCGGAGACCAGGATGGCCCGCCCGGAGGTCGCGGCCGCTATGCGCAGTGCGGTCTGCGCGTCGTGCCCGGCGGCGCGCTCCTCGCGCTCGCGGCGTACGTAGAACAGGCAGTAGTCGACGCCGACGGCCAGACCCACCAGCAGCATCACGGAGTTGGCGGTGTCGTTCATCGGCATCAGGTGGCTGACCACGGCCACCAGCCCGGTCGTCGCCAGGAACGCCGTCATCGCCAGTGCCACCGGCAGCAGCGCGGCGACCAGCGCGCCGAAGGCGATCAGCAGGATGCCGAGCGCGACCGGCACCGCCGAGTACTCGGCCCGCTTGAAGTCGCTGCCGAAGGCGTCGTCGAAGATCTTCTGGGAGCTGGCGTCGCCGAACTCCTCGACCCGCAGGTCCTTGTGCTGCTCCTGTACGCCCTGCACGGCGGCCAGGACCGGCTCGACCCGGTCCGACGCGGTGTCCGGGTCGCCGAGCATGTCGAACCTGACGAGGGCGGACCTGCCGTCGGCCGAGATCGTGTCGATGTCGTACGGCGACTGGACGTTGGTGACCTTGCCGGTGTCCTTCACCGCGGTGATCACCCCGCCGACCACCGTGCGGAACGCCGGGTCGGTCGCCTTCACCGTCCCGCCGGTCGACTGGACCAGCACGATCTCCCCGGCCGGGCCGTCGTTCAGCCCCGCCTCGTCCAGGATCTTCACCGCCTGCCCGTACTCGCCCGGGACCTCCTGGCTGTCCGTGGTGTCCACCCGCCCGGCCACCGACCCGATGGCCAGCGCCAGGACCACGAACAGCAGCCACCCGCCGACCGCAAGCCAGCGGTGCCGGGCGCTCCAGCCGCCCATCGCGGCGGCGATGCCCGCTTTTCCGTGTGTGCGTGCCACGTCGTCCCCCTCATACATTCCGGCTCGTACCGGCTCATGCCCGGCGGCGGTCTCTTACCGCCGCCTTACGCACTCGACGCTATGGCCGTCGGCGCGGGCAACGAATCCGGCTGCCCGGTGAGTCGGGGGTGGGCTTCTCCTCCCCCGGGAGTGGGGGTAACCCCACCCCCGGGAGGCAGATGTCCCTTACAGGTTCCCCGCCGCGCGAGCGCGGCCCCGTGGCAGGCTGAGACGACGGACCGGGCACAGCGGAAGCGGGAACCAACAGAAAAGAGGACGAGGATGGCAGACCAACCGGCAGACCAACCGGCAGACCAACCGGCGGCGCAACCGGCGGCGCTCGAAGGCGTGCTGCGGATTCTGCAGATCAACGAGGCCCACATCTGCGGGCACATGCTCCAGTTGGCCGCCGAACTCGGCATCGCCGACCTCCTGGCCGCCGGCCCGCGCGACGCCGCCGGCCTGGCCGCCGACACCGGCAGCGACCCCGACGCGCTCCACCGGCTGCTGCGCTTCCTCGCCGGCCAGGGCATCTTCACCGAGGACGACGCGGGCCGCTTCTCCCTCACCCCGACCGGCGACTGCCTGCGCTCCGACCACCCCCAGTCGCTGCTGGACCTGCTGAGGTGGTCCACGGTGGTCTCGCGCACCTTCCAGGACGCCCGATACAGCCTGCGCACCGGCCTGCCCGCCTTCCCCGAGGCCTTCGGGCAGCCCCTGTTCGAGTACCTCCGCGACCACCCGGAGGTCGGCGGCCACTTCAACGGCGCCATGGCCGGGTTCAGCCGGCTGGAGAGCGCGGCCGTGACCGGCGCGTACGACTTCTCCGGCGCCCGCGTCGTGGTCGACGTCGCGGGCGGCGACGGCACCCTGCTCGCCGACCTGCTGAAGGCCCACCCGGCGGCGGAGGGCGTACTGATGGAACAGCCGCATGTCGTGGAGGGCGCGGCCAGGCGCTTCGAGGCCGAGGGCCTGTCCGCGCGCTGCCGGGTCGTCAGCGGCGACTTCTTCGACGAGATACCCGCCTCCGGCGACCTCTACATCCTCAAGTCGATCATCCATGACTGGGCCGACGACGACGCCCTGCGCATCCTCACCGCCTGCCGGCGGGCCATGGCGCCGGGCAGCCGCCTCCTCCTCATCGAGTCCGTCGTCCCGCCCGGCAACACCCCCGGCGAGGCCAAGCTCCGCGACGTCGTGATGCTCACCCTCCTCGGCGGCCGCGAGCGCACCCGGGAGGAGTACGCGCAACTGCTCGGCAAGGCCGGACTGCGGCTCGGCCAGGTCGTCGCCACCCGCTCGCCCCTGCAGATCCTGGAGGCGCTGCCGTCGGACTGACCACCGGCCTACCCGCCCACCCGCAGCAGCAGCTTGCCGGTGCTGCCTCCCGACTCCAGGGCGACATGCGCCTGTGCCGCGTCGTCGAGCGGGAGGACGCCGGTGATGCCGAGGCGGATCTCGCCCTTCGCCAGCAGGCGCAGCGCCTCGCGGGTGTACTCGGCGAGCAGCTCCGGCGCGCGGCGCGCGAGGTCGCCGATGTTGAAGCCGGTGACGGACCGGTTGTGCTTCCACAGGTCCCAGACCGAGGTGTCCCAGTCGTCGTGCCGCCCGGCGTCGCCGTAGACCGCGACGCGGCCGAAGGGCGCGAGCACCTTCAGGCTCGCCTCGCGGACCGGGCCACCGACGGGATCCAGGACGAGGTCGACGCCGCTCACCTCGTCGGCGAAGTCCTCGCGCAGCAGTACGCGGTCGTAGCCGAGCCCGGACGCGTACTCGGCCTTCTCCGGCGAGCCGACGGTGCCGATGACGGTGCGGGCACCCAGGGCGCGGGCCAACTGCGCGGCGGCGCTGCCGACTCCGCCGGCGGCGGCGTGGATGAGGACGGTCTCGCCCGCGCGGAGCCGCCCGGCGCCGGCCAGCAGCCCGTAGGCGGTCGGCAGGACGCAGGAGACGCCGCCGGCCACGTCCAGGCCGATGTCGCCGGCGGGCGTGCGCAGCGGCTGGACGAACACGGCCGGCGCGAGGGCGTACTCGGCGTAGCCCCCGAAGGCGGGCAGGTACGCGGTGACCGGCTCGCCCCCGGTGAGGCCGGTGACGCCCTCGCCGAGGGCGGCGACGTGGCCGGAGACCTCCAGCCCCGGTATGTCGAGCCCGCCGGGGCCGTCCGGCTCCCCGAACTCCCCACGCCGGTGCTGCACCTCGGCGAAGTTGACCCCCGCGTACGCCACCCGGACCAGCACCTGTCCGGGGCCCGGCACGGGCACGGGTACCTCCAGGGCCCTGAGTACCTCCGGCCCGCCGTTGACGTCGAATCCGATCGCGCGCATGCGTTTCCCTCCCCGTTGCAAGATCCTCTGGACGAAGACGGCAACCGGTCGCTCGCGGGCGGTATTTCCGGCCGGGGGCAGGCTTCACACGGCGTTAATAACGTGGCGGAGCGTGACGGGCCCCGGTTATGTTGAGGACGCGGGGGCGGCTCCGCGGCGTGCTTCCTTCTCATTGCTTTCCTGCAAAGAAACCGTAGTGCGCCCACTCCCCGCCCCCGCTTCTCGTACCGCCGGGGGGACCGATCCGATGACTGCCGAAGATCTCGCGAGCCTGCTGCTGCGTCGCCGCCAGACCGCCTACGTGACGGGGCCGCGCGAATCCGGGGCGCCGTCGGCGGTCACCGCCGCCGGAGTGGTCGTCCTGGAGGCCGAACTGGCCGACCGGGGGCATGTGCTGACGGCCGCGCTGCGCAAGGAGCTGTGCGCGCTGCGCCCCGAGGCGCTGGCCGGGACGGGGAAGCGGCTGCTGGCGGATGTCGACGCCCTGATGGGCTCGGACCGCTCGCTCACGCCGCTGTTCCGCCGGTTCCCGGACGAGGTGCCGTACGAGGACGCGCACAGCCTGTACACGACCATCGTGCTGGCCCGGCTGGAGGCGCAGCCGCATCAGCCCTGCATGGCCTGCGGGCTGCCCGGCCCGCGCCCCGGCACGGTCAGGGCGGTCCGTTCGTGCGGCCACCTGGTGTGCGAGCGGTGCCGCCTCGTCTGCGGGGACCAGTGGTGCTGCGAGGACTGCTGCCAGTGGTACGACTGCCCGGTCTGCGAGCGGCGTTACGAGACGGGGGAGCCGACCATGCCCTGGCTGGAGCCGGTGCGGGGCAAGGCCTCGCACGGCCGCGAGGTGCTGCGCGTGCTGCGTCCGGGCGCGGACCTCGCGCAGGACGCGGCCGCCGAGCTGGGAGCGCTGCTGGCCCGGCGTACGCCGCTGCCGCCCCAGGACCACGACGACCTTCTTCTTCTGCTCGCGCACGCGGACGCGGCGGGGGCGCCCGGCTGGCTGCCCGACGACATCCCGCTGCGCGAGAGCAAGGCCCTGGTGCTGGGCACGCTGCTGCGCGATCCGGACGGCCCGGCGGTCCTGCGGCCGTTGCTCGCGCGGTATCTGACGACCGCCACCGATGTGCTCCGCCTGCTCGCGGTGTGGTCCGGCGGCGACCCGGACCTGCTCACGCCGCCGCCCCGGGTGCGCAACCTGCCGCGCCCTCTGCGGCGGGAGCTGCTGGGCGTCCTGGAGGGTCTGCCGTTCGCCTACCTGGCCGAGGACCTGACCCGGCACCGCGCCGCCTGGAAGCGCGCCGGTGAGATCCTGCACCCCTTCGAGCCCGCCCACGCCCGGCGGTATCCCCGGACCGCGCTCGCGTTCGCGGCCCTGCGCGGGAGCGCGGTCACCGAAACGCTGCTTGCGCAGGCCGCTCTTCACGAGGACCACGTGCGCCTGGTAGGGGACCGGCTGCGGCTGACCACCTGGGCCGGTCAGGTCGAGGCGGCCTTTCGTGCCCATGACGTGGCGCGGGCTGCCGTACTGCTTCGCGCGCGCCCCGGGGAACTGCTGCGGCGCCTGGACCAGTTGCTGACCGCGACCGGGGCGAGCGCCCTGGAGGACGTGGTCGCCGACGCCCTGCGCGAGACCCTGCCGCGCACCGGACCCGGTCCGCTGCTCGGCGCGCTCGGCCGCATGCGCGTGCGCACCGCGCCGGGCGGCCGCCGGGTCTTCTTCCCGCGCGGCAGCATCGCCAAGGCGTACGCCGTCCCGGACGACCGCCCGCCGCTGCCCGTGCGCACCGCCCGCCGCGCGGCCGAACTGCTTGAGGCGGAGGCGGTCCGCCGGCTGGCCGCGGGCCCCGGCGAGCGGTTCGGGACGGCCGTACTGGACGCGGGGCTGCGCGATCTGCCGGTGCCGTTCGCCGAGCGGGCGTCGGCTGTCTCGCTGGTGGCGGTGCCGCGCGGGAGCCTGCTGCCGATGCCGGAGGAGGCGGGGGAGACCGTACGGCTGTTCCTGCACTGGACGCAGCCGCCGAAGGTGCGGGTGGACCTGGACCTGTCGGTCGCGATGTACGACGAGCAGTGGCGGTTCGTCGGGCTGTGCGACTACACCCGCCTTGAGTACGGCGGCGGTGCCGCACTGCACTCCGGTGACCTGACCTCGGCGCCCGCGCCGGGCGGGGCGACGGAGTACGTCGACCTGGATCTGCCGCGCCTGGCCAAGGCCGGGGTGCGGCATGTCGCGGCGGTGGTGCTCTCGTACAACGATGTGCCGTTCGACGAACTGCCCGACGCGTTCGCCGGTTTCATGGCCTTGAAGGACGAGGGCGGTGGTGGTGGGAAGCGACGGACCCGTGGCAGGACCCCGTACGACCCGCGTGCCGTGCGGCAGCGGTTCGACCTGGCCGGGGACGCCAGAATCTGCGTACCGATGGTCGTGGACCTTCAGGCCCGCCGGGCGCTGTGGACGGATGTCACGCTCGGCACGACCGGCACCGGCCACAACGTGTGGCGCTACCGCGCCGCCATCGCGCGGGCCGGACGGGACCTGACCGACGTGTTCGTGCCGCCCGACGAGTACACGCCGGCGGGGCGCGCCACGATCTGGGATCTCGCCTGCTGGACCGCCGCCGCGCGCACCGACGGCGAGGTGTGTGTACGCGGCCGGGCCGGCGGTGAGCTGTGGGCCTACCGCCGGGCCGAGGACGAGCCGCCCGCCGACTTCGCGATCCGGGTACGGGACGGCTGGCGGCCGGACTCCGTACGGGAGGATGCCCCGCTCGACGGCGGCGGCCCGGCCTTCCTGGCGCTGCTGCACGCCGACCTGCCGGGCATCCCGGAGGCGGCCACCGGCACGATGTACCGCCTCTACCCGGGACCGTCCGACGCGGCCGCGGGCTTCACGCGCGTGACGGCGGGAGACCTGGTCGCCGGGCTCGCCGCCGGGATCACTGCCGGTAGCCCGCCAGGAAGCGGCCGATCCGGCTGATCGCGGCGTCCAGGTCGTCGGCGCGGGGGAGGGTGAGGATGCGGAAGTGGTCGGGGCGGGGCCAGCTGAAGCCGGTGCCCTGGACGACCTGGATCTTCTCGCGCAGCAGGAGGTCCAGGACGAACTTCTCGTCGTCGTGGATGGGATGGACCTTGGGGTCCAGGCGCGGGAAGGCGTAGAGCGCGCCCTTGGGCTTGACGCAGGAGACGCCGGGGATCTCGTTGAGCTTCTCCCAGGCCATGTCGCGCTGCTCGTGGAGGCGGCCGCCCGGCAGGACGAGGTCCTTGATGCTCTGGCGGCCGCTGAGCGCCGCCTGGATGGCGTGCTGGGCGGGGACGTTGGGGCACAGCCGCATCGAGGCGAGGGTGACCAGGCCCTCCAGGTAGCTCTTGGCGTGCTGCCGGGGGCCGGTGACGACCAGCCAGCCGGAGCGGAAGCCGGCGACGCGGTAGGCCTTGGACAGGCCGCTGAAGGTGAGGCAGAGGACGTCCGGGGCGAGGGCGGCGGCGTGGTGGTGGACGGCGTCGTCGTAGAGGATCTTGTCGTAGACCTCGTCGGCGAAGACCATCAGGCCGTGGCGGCGGGCGAGATCGAGCATGCCGTCGAGCAGTTCGCGCGGATAGACGGCGCCGGTGGGGTTGTTGGGGTTGATGATCACCATGGCCTTGGTGCGGTCGGTGATCTTCGCGGCGATGTCGTCGAGGTCCGGGTACCAGTCGGCGTTCTCGTCGCAGATGTAGTGCACGGCCTTGCCGCCCGCGAGGTTGGTGACGGCGGTCCAGAGCGGGAAGTCCGGCGCCGGGATCAGGACTTCGTCCCCGTCGTCGATGAGCGCCTGGACGGCCATCTGGACCAGCTCGGACACGCCGTTGCCCAGGAAGACGTCGTCCACGCCGACATCCGGGACGCCGCGCTCCTGGTAGTGGGCGGACACCGCGCGCCGGGCGGGCAGGATGCCGCGCGAGTCGCTGTAGCCGTGGGCCTGGGGGAGCATGCGGATGATGTCCTGAAGGATCTCCTCGGGTGCCTCGAAGCCGAAGAGCGCGGGGTTGCCCGTGTTGAGGCGCAGCACGCTGTGGCCGGCCTCTTCGAGCGCGTTCGCGTGCTCGATCACCGGTCCCCGGATCTCGTACAGGACATTGGCCAGCTTGCCCGACTGCTTGAACTCCATGCTTGGTTTTACCAAGTACTCGCTTGGAAAGTCCAACCTTTTCGCTAGGGTGATCTCATGCCGCGCCGAAGTTACGACCAGTACTGCCCCATCGCCCGGGCCCTCGACACCGTCGGCGAGCGCTGGGCCCTCCTGATCGTCCGCGAACTCCTCGAAGGCCCCCGCCGCTACACCGACCTCCACGCCGACCTCCCCGGCGTGAGCACGGACGTCCTGGCCGGACGGCTGAAGGACATGGAGCGCGACGGCCTGGTGACCCGCCGCCGGCTTCCGCCGCCGGGGGCCGCGTACGTCTACGAACTCACCGGCCAGGGGCGCGAGTTGCGGCCCGTGCTCGACGCCCTCGGGGTGTGGGGCGCCCCGCTGCTCGGCGAGCCCCGGCCGACCGACGCCATCCGGGAGCACTGGGGCGCGTCCGCGCCGGCGTCGTAGCCCGCGTGGCCCGTCCGGCTTCGATCCTGCTCCATTCGGGCGAGCTCCGGCCAGGCTGAATGGACATCCGAGGCTTATCGGGCACAACTGGCCTGGTGAACCTCATCAAGCGAACCGGCCCGACGACGAGGTGGCTGGCGGCAGCGATGCTGCTGGCCGCCGTCGGCACCGGCTGTTCCAGCTCCAGTGACAACAACTCGTCCCCGGCGACCTCCGCACCGGGCTACGGCGCCAGCGCGTCGGCTTCCCCTTCCCCTTCCCCTTCCTCCTCCGCCGGGGCTGCCACGGTGTCGGTGGCCGACAGCAAGCTCGGGAAGATCCTGGTCGGCGCGGGCGGCCGGACGCTGTACCTCTTCGAGGCGGACACGTCGTCCACGTCCACCTGCTCGGGCAGCTGTGCGGCGGCCTGGCCCCCGCTGGTCACCACCGGGACGCCCGTGGCGGGGCAGGGGGCCCAGGCGGGCCTGGTCGGGACGTCCAAGCGCGCGGACGGCGCGACGATGGTCACGTACAACGGCCACCCGCTCTACTACTACGTGGGCGACAGCAAGGCCGGTGACACGACCGGCCAGAATCTGGACCAGTTCGGGGCCGAGTGGTACGTGCTCAACGCCTCGGGAGACAAGGTCACGGGCAGCGGCTGACCCCCGCTCAGGCCGACAGGGACATCCGGCTGGGGGCGAGCGCCGCGTCGTAGCGCCGCAGCAGGAGCGACGCCAGCTCGGGGGCGTCGCCCAGGACGTCCGCGAGGAGGTCGGCGCCGGCGGCGCCGCGTGCGATGCGGTCCGGGAGGAAGCCGGGGGCGACGACGTACGGGGCGACGGCGATGCGGGCGCAGCCCTCGGCGCGCAGCTGCCGTACGGCGTCCTCGGTGCGGGGGAGGGACGCGGAGGCGAACGCGGGCCGCACGGCGCGCCAGCCGGTGTGCCGCCACCGCCGGGCGATGTCATCGATGACCGCGATCGCCTCCGGGTCGGTGGAGCCCGCCGAGGCGAGGACGATGCCGGTGGACCGGCGGTCGCCGGGGCGCAGACCGGCTTCGCGCAGCCGTCGCTCCAGGGCGGACACCAGAAGCGGCGAGGGGCCGAGGACATCGGCCTGGTGGACGGCGAGCCGGGGGTGGTGCGCGGTCGCCTCGCGCAGGACGGCCGGGATATCGGCCTTGGCGTGGAAGGCACGGGTGAGCAGCAGGGGGAGGGCGACCACGTCGCGCACCCCCTCCGCCGCCAGGCGGCCGATCACCTGGGGGACGGAGGGGGCGCAGTGGTCGAGGTAGCCGGTGACGACGCGAACGCCCGGACGGGCGGCCCGGACGCGCTGGGTGAGCGCGTGGACCGTCGCGGCGTGCCGCGGGTCGCGGCTGCCGTGGGCGATGACGAGGAGCACCGGCTGGGACATGGGCGGGTGTCAGCTTCGGACGAGCAGGCCGCGGCTGCGCAGGATGCGCCGCTCCAGGGGAGCGAAGACCAGCAGTTCGATGCCGATGCCGACGATCAGGATGAGCGTGATCGCGGCGAGGACCCAGGCCATGTCGGACTGCTCGCGGCCCTGCTCCAGGAACTGGCCGAGGCCGGTGCCCAGGTCGGGGGAGTTCACGATCAGCTCGGCGGCCATCAGCGAGCGCCAGGAGAAGGCCCAGCCCTGCTTCAGGCCCGCCAGGTAGCCGGGCAGCGCGGCGGGCAGCAGCACATGGCGCACATTGTTCAGCCCGGTCGCGCCGATCACCCGGCCCGCCCGCAGGTACAGCGGCGGGATCTGGTCTACGCCCGCCACCAGGCCGTTGGCGATGGACGGGACGGCGCCCAGCAGCACGACCGCGTAGATCGTGGCGTCGGACAGACCGAACCAGATGATCGCGGCCGGCACCCAGGCCACCGACGGCAGCGACTGCAGGCCGGACAGGATCGGGCCGATGGCGGCGCGTACCGGCTTGACCCGGGCGACGATCAGACCGAGCGGGGTGCCGATGGCGACCGAGGCGAGGAAGCCCAGGACGCCGCGCGAGACGCTGGTCCAGACGAGCTGGAGCAGGGTGCCCTTCAGCCACTGGTCCTTCAGCGACTGCGCCACGTCCGCCGGGCTCGGCAGGACGTAGTGCGGCTTGACCTGGAAGTGGTAGGCGAGCTGCCACCCGATCAGGACGAGCGCGATCGCGACGACCGGCGGCAGCGCCTTCTCGCGCAGCTTGGCGGCCAGCGGCGCCCGATGGGCGACCGTGGTCTCCAGGGCGTCGAGCCCGGCCTCAAGACCGGCCAGTTCCGTCTTGCCGGTGGGTACAGCGGCCGTCGTCTCGGTCTTCGTGTCCGTGCTCTTCGTGTCAGTGCTGGCCATGGCGTCGGATCTCCCCCCGAAGCTGTTCGGTGATCTCTACGGACAGTTCGGCGACCGCGGCGTCCTCGATACGGCGGGGCTGAGGTATGTCCACCGTCCACTCGCGGGCGATCCGGCCCGGACGCGACGACAGCAGAATCACGCGCTGCGCAAGACGCACGGCCTCGCGCACGTTGTGCGTCACGAAGAGCACCGACAGGTCGGTCTGCGACCAGATGCGGGTCAGCTCCTCGTGCAGCACGTCGCGCGTGATGGCGTCCAGGGCCGCGAACGGCTCGTCCATCAGCAGCAGTTGGCTGTCCTGGGCGAGCGCGCGGGCCAGCGCCACGCGCTGCCGCATGCCGCCGGACAGCTCGTGCACCCGCTTGCCGTAGGCGCCGCGCAGCCGGACGAGTTCGAGCAGCCGCTCGGCCTCGTCGCGGCGCTCGGCGCCGGGGACGCCCCGCATGCGCAGGGCGAGTTCGATGTTCCTGCCCGCGGTGAGCCACGGGAAGAGGGCGTGCTCCTGGAACATCAGGGCCGGGCGGCCGCCGGGGGTCTCGATGCCCCCGGCGGACGGCCGGTCGAGTCCTGCGACCAGGTTGAGCAGGGTGGACTTGCCGCAGCCCGAGGCCCCCAGGAGGCAGACGAATTCGCCGGGGGCGACATCGATGGTGATGTCGTCCAGCACGTGCTGTTGCGCGCCGGGGCGGCCGAAGGACTTCGAGACGTGCTCGATGCGGGCGGCGTACGGGACCGCTTCGCTACCGGGCTCGGCGTCGGCGGGCTGCTTGCTGAGTGCGGTGGCCATGGTGTCACCTCCTGGGGATCGGGCGTACGGGGGACGGGCTAGCTGCCGAGACCGGCGTCCGAGATCGCCGTCTTGCCGTCCGCCTTCAGGACCGAGTTGAGGATCGACAGGTCGTAGATGCCGCTGAGGTCGGGCTTCTTCAGCAGGCCGGCCTTGACCGCGTGGTCGGCCTCGGTCTGCAGGGTGGAGGCCAGCGGGTCGTCGATGAAGCTGATGCTCTTCCAGGCCGGGTCGATGACCTCGTCCTTCAGGGCCTTGCCGGAGAGCGTGGCCAGCTCCTGGTTGGCGATGGCCTTGGCCTTGTCGGAGTTGGCGTTGATCCAGGCGTTGGTGTTCACCGAGCCCTGGAGCACGGCCTTGACCACGTCCGGGTGCTCCTTCAGGAACGCCTGGCGGACGATCACGTTCGTGATGACGAACTTGCCGCCGTCCCACAGCGAGCTCTCGTCGAGCAGCACCTTCGCGCCCTCGGCGACCAGCTTGGAGGCCGTCGGCTCCGGCACCCAGGCGCCGTCGATGGAGCCGGCCTTGTAGGCGTCCGGGGTGATCTTGTTGTCCGTACGGACGACGGAGACATCGCCCTTGCCGGTGGTCGCGTCGACGCTCCAGCCCTGGTCGGCGATCCAGTTGAGGAAGGCCACGTCCTGGGTGTTGCCCAGCTGCGGGGTGGCGATCTTCTTGCCCTTGACGTCCGCCAGGGTCTTGATCTTCTTCGGGTTGACGACGAGCTTGACGCCACCGGAGGCCGAACCGGAGATGATCTTCAGGTTCTTGCCGCCGGACTTGACATAGCCGTTGATGGAGGGGGAGGGGCCGATCCAGCCGATGTCGATGGAACCGGCGTTCAGCGCCTCGATCTCGGCCGGGCCCGCGTTGAAGACCGAGGTCTTGACGCTGGTGGAGCCCAGGGCCTCCCGGATCGGGCCGTTCTTGGCCAGGCCGACCAGGGCCGTGCCGTGCGTGAGGTTGGCGAAGTAGCCGATCTTCACCTCGCTGGCAGACAGCTTCTTGCCGCTGCTGCTGCCGGTCGCGGCCGTGTCGGTGGTGGTGTCCTTCTTGTCCGAGCCGTAGCCGCACGCGGCGAGGGCCAGGAGGGGCAGAAGGGCAGCGCCGGCGATCAGACGGCGGCGGGTCGTGGTTCTCGGGGTGGTGGAGCGATCGGCAGTCACGGGGGTTCCTCTCAAGGGCCCCGGCGCACGCACGCGGTTGGTTATGGCGTGGCCGGGAGGTGGCTGTCAAACATTTCGGTCATGCGGCTGGACATGCACGGGGGGTTGCGGTGCTCGCGCGTCAGCGCGCACATCGCGAAACGCCGCCCTCGCCGCTGCCGAGACAGCCACTGCCGATACGGCCACCTTCCTTGGCGAAGGTGGAGAAGACGTCGATGCTCATCAGAAGTCCCACCCTTCGTCGTCGGCCTCGTTCCGGACGGGCTCCGGAGAGGCGAACGATTCGCCGACCATGCCCGCGGTGAGCGTGGTGCCGTCGCTGGGGTCAATGAGGATGAACGAGCCGGTGCGCCGGGAGTCGGAGTACGAGTCGACCGGGAGCGGCTCGGCGGTACGGATCTTCACGCGGCCGATGTCGTTGGCGACGAGCTGTCCGGGGTGCGGGTGCAGGGACAGGTCGTCGAGCGTCAGACGGGACGGGATGTCCTTGACGATCGCCTTGACCGTGCGGGTGCCGTGCTTGAGCAGCACGCGGTGGCCGATGGTGAGCGGCTGGTCCGCCACGTGGCACACGGTGGCCTCGATGTCCTGCGTGGTCGCCGGCGCGTCCTTCGTCGGCACGATCAGGTCGCCGCGCGAGACGTCGATGTCGTCCTCCAGCAGGACGGTCACCGACTGCGTGGTCCAGGCGGCGTCGACCGGCGTGCCCAGCAGGTCGATGCCGGAGATCTTCGACGTGCGGCCCGAGGGCAGCACGGTGACGTCCTCGCCGACCCGGAAGGTCCCGGCCGCGATCTGGCCCGCGTAGCCCCGGTAGTCCGGGAGCTCGGCGGTCTGCGGCCGGATGACGTACTGCACCGGCAGGCGGGCGTGGCAGTGCGCCAGGTCATGGCTGACCGGCACCGTCTCCAGGTGCTCCAGGACCGTGGGGCCGCCGTACCAGTCCATGTTCGCGCTCGGCTCCACGACGTTGTCGCCGGCCAGGGCCGAGATCGGGATCGCGGTGACCTCGGGCACGCCCAGCTCGACGGCGTACGCCGTGAACTCCTCGGCGATCGCGGCGAAGACCGGCTCCGAGTACTCGACCAGGTCCATCTTGTTGACGGCCAGCACGACATGCGGGACGCGCAGCAGCGCGGCGACGGCGGCGTGCCGGCGGGTCTGCTCGACGACGCCGTTGCGGGCGTCGACCAGGACCACGGCCAGCTCGGCGGTGGAGGCGCCGGTGACCATGTTGCGGGTGTACTGCACATGCCCGGGGGTGTCGGCGAGGATGAACCGGCGCCGGGCGGTGGCGAAGTAGCGGTACGCGACATCGATGGTGATGCCCTGCTCGCGCTCGGCCCGCAGGCCGTCGGTGAGCAGCGCCAGGTCGGGGGTCTCCTGGCCGCGCCGGGCGGAGGCCAGCTCGACGGCCTCCAGCTGGTCGGTGAGGACCGACTTGGAGTCGTGCAGCAGCCGGCCGACGAGGGTGGACTTGCCGTCGTCCACGGATCCGGCGGTGGCGAAACGCAGCAGCGAGGTGGTGGCCGAGAGCTGCTCGGTCGTGATGCTGGTCATGGTTAGAAGTACCCCTCGCGCTTGCGGTCTTCCATCGCGGCCTCGGACATCTTGTCGTCGGCCCGCGTGGCCCCGCGCTCGGTCAGCCGGGACGCGGCGATCTCGGTGATGACCTGCTCGATCGTCACGGCGTCGGAGTCCACGGCGCCGGTGCAGGACATGTCGCCCACCGTGCGGTAGCGGATCAGCCGGCGCTCCACGGTCTCGCCGTCCTTGGGGCCGCCCCAGTCGCCGGCGGTCAGCCACATGCCGTCGCGGGCGAAGACGTCCCGCTCGTGGGCGTAGTAGATCTCCGGAAGCTCGATGCCCTCGCGGGCGATGTACTGCCACACGTCCAGCTCGGTCCAGTTGGAGAGCGGGAAGACCCGGACGTGCTCGCCGGCGGCGTGCCGGCCGTTGTAGAGCGACCACAGCTCGGGGCGCTGGCGGCGCGGGTCCCAGGCGCCGAACTCGTCGCGCAGGGAGAACACGCGCTCCTTGGCGCGGGCCTTCTCCTCGTCGCGGCGGCCGCCGCCGAAGACGGCGTCGTACTTGCCCTCGGCGATGCCGTCGAGCAGCGGGACGGTCTGCAGCGGGTTGCGGGTGCCGTCGGGGCGCTCGCGCAGCCGGCCGTCGTCGATGTAGTCCTGCACGTTCGCGACGTGCAGCCGCAGGTTGTGCCGGGCGGCGGCGCGGTCGCGGTAGTCGATGACCTCAGGGAAGTTGTGACCGGTGTCGACATGCAGCAGGGCGAAGGGCACCGGCGCCGGGGCGAAGGCCTTCAGTGCCAGGTGCAGCATGACGATGGAGTCCTTGCCGCCGGAGAAGAGGATCACCGGCCGCTCGAACTCGCCCGCGACCTCGCGGAAGATGTGGACGGCCTCGGACTCCAGCGCGTCCAGGTGGCTGAGCGCGTACGGGTTCCCGGTGGTGCCGGTGTGCGACGCGACAGTGGCCGTCATGCCAGCCCCTTTTCGACGAGCAGTGCGGTGAGCACCGCGGCGGAGTCCTCGACGGTGTGGTCCTGGGTCTGCAGGCGCAGGTCGGGGGTCTCGGGCGCCTCGTACGGGTCGTCGACACCGGTCAGCCCGGATATCTCGCCGGCCGCCTGCTTGGCGTACAGGCCCTTGACGTCTCTCACGGAGCAGACCTCGACCGGCGTGGCGACATGGACCTCCAGGAAGACCGTGCCCTCGGTCTGGTGACGCTTGCGGACGGCCTCGCGGCTGTCGGCGTACGGCGCGATGACCGGGACCAGGACCTTGACGCCGTTGCTGGCCAGCAGTTCGGCGACGAAGCCGATGCGCTGGACGTTGGTGTGCCGGTCCTCACGGGTGAAGCCGAGGCCCGAGGACAGGAACTCGCGGATCTCGTCGCCGTCCAGCACCTCGACCCGGTGGCCGTCGGCGCGCAGCCGGTCCGCCAGCGCGTAGGCGATCGTGGTCTTGCCCGCGCTCGGCAGACCCGTGAGCCAGATCGTGGCTCCGGTGTCTGTCACGCTCATCTGTTTCTCCTGTGAGGTCTGTTCCGTACGGTCCGGGTGCATATCAGCCGTGCAGTCCGCATTCGGTCTTGGCCCGGCCCGCCCAGCGGCCCGCGCGGGCGTCCTCGCCCTCCAGCACCCGTCGGGTGCACGGGGCGCAGCCGACGGAGGCATAGCCGTCCATCAGCAGAGGGTTCGTAAGGACTCCGTGCGTGGCAACGTAGGCTGCCACGTCTTCCTGTGACCACCGTGCGATAGGCGAGATTTTCACCTTTTGTCGCTTTTCGTCCCAGCTCACGACCGGAGTTCCGGCGCGGGTCGGGGACTCGTCGCGGCGCAGTCCCGTCGCCCATGCGTCGTACCTGGTCAGGCCTTCTTCCAGCGGCTTCACCTTGCGCAGGGCGCAGCACAGGTCCGGATCGCGGTCGTGCAGTTTCGGCCCGTACTGGGCGTCCTGCTCGGCCACGCTCTGGCGCGGGGTGAGTGTGATGACGTTCACGTCCATGACGGCGGCGACCGCGTCCCGGGTGCCGATGGTCTCCGGGAAGTGATAGCCGGTGTCCAGGAACACCACGTCGACGCCCGGCGCGACCCGGGAGGCGAGGTGTGCCACGACGGCGTCCTCCATGGAGGAGGTCACACAAAAACGCGGCCCGAAGTTCTCCACGGCCCAGCGCAGGATGTCCTCGGCCGAGGACTCCTCCAGGTCGCGGCCCGCCTGCTCGGCGAGGGTCTTGAGGTCTTGCTGCTTGAGGTCTTCGGCCTGTGCGGTGCTCACGTGGTGTCGCCTCCGTCGAGGGGAGCGGTGCTGAGTCCCCTGGCCAGGAGGCCGAGGAACTTCAACTGAAAGGCGCGGTTGCACGCCCTGCATTCCCACGCCCCGTGGGCTTCCCCGGGGTGCAGGTCCTCGTCGCCGCAGTACGGGCAGTAGAAAGGCGCCGCTCGCTCGCTCATGACAGGGCCTCCTCGCTCGCCCGCGCCGCCCACGTCGCGAAGCGCTCGCCGTCCTCGCGCTCCGCCTGGAAGCGCGTCAGCACCCGCTCCACGTAGTCCGGCAGTTCCTGCGAGGTGACCTTCAGGCCGCGCACCTTGCGGCCGAAGGCGGCCTCCAGGCCCAGAGCGCCGCCCAGGTGCACCTGGAAGCCCTCGACCTGGTTGCCGTCCTTGTCCAGGACCAGCTGGCCCTTGAGACCGATGTCCGCCACCTGGATACGGGCGCAGGCGTTCGGGCAGCCGTTGACGTTGATGGTGATCGGCTCGTCGAACTCCGGGAGGCGGCGCTCCAGTTCGTCGATGAGCGAGGCGCCGCGCGCCTTGGTCTCGACGATCGCGAGCTTGCAGAACTCGATGCCGGTGCAGGCCATCGTCCCGCGCCGGAAGGGGGAGGGCGTGACCTTCAGGCCCAGCGCCTCCAGGCCCGCGACCAGCGACGCGACGCGGGGCTCCTCGACATCGAGCACGATCATCTTCTGCTCGACGGTGGTGCGCAGCCGGCCCGAGCCGTGCTCCTCCGCCAGCTCGGCGATCTTGCCGAGCGTGGCGCCGTCGACCCGGCCCACGTACGGGGCGAAGCCCACGTAGAAGCGGCCGTCCTGCTGGCGGTGGACGCCGACGTGGTCGCGCCACTGCTCGACCGGCTGGGCCGGGGCCGGGCCGTCGACCAGCTTGCGCTTGAGGTAGTCGTCCTCCAGGACCTGGCGGAACTTCGCCGGGCCCCAGTCGGCGACCAGGAACTTCAGGCGGGCGCGGGTGCGCAGCCGGCGGTAGCCGAAGTCACGGAAGATCGAGATGACGCCCTCGTAGACATCCGCGACCTCCTCCAGCGGCACCCAGGCGCCGAGCCGGACGCCGATCTTGGGGTTGGTGGACAGCCCGCCGCCGACCCACAGGTCGAAGCCGGGGCCGCGGTCGGGGTGCTCCACGCCGACGAAGGCGATGTCGTTGATCTCGTGCGCGACATCGAGCAGCGGTGAACCGGAGATCGCCGACTTGAACTTGCGGGGGAGGTTGGAGAAGTCCTTGTTGCCCACAATGCGGGCATGGATCTCATCAACGGCAGGTGTGCCGTCGATGATCTCGTCCTCCGCGATCCCCGCCACCGGTGAGCCGAGGATCACACGCGGGGTGTCGCCGCAGGCCTCGGTGGTGGAGAGCCCGACGGCCTCCAGGCGGCGCCAGATCTCCGGCACGTCCTCGATCCGGATCCAGTGCAGCTGGATGTTCTGCCGGTCGGTGATGTCCGCGGTGCCCCGGGCGAACTCCTGCGAGATCTCGCCGATGACGCGCAGCTGCTCGGTGCTCAGCCGGCCGCCGTCGATCCGGACCCGCAGCATGAAGTACTTGTCGTCCAGCTCCTCCGGCTCCAGGATCGCGGTCTTGCCGCCGTCGATCCCGGGCTTGCGCTGGGTGTACAGGCCCCACCAGCGCATACGTCCGCGCAGGTCGGCGCCGTCGATCGAGTCGAATCCGCGGTGCGCGTAGATGTTCTCGATGCGCGCCCGCACATTGAGACCGTCGTCGTCCTTCTTGAACTGCTCATTGGCGTTGAGAGGCGTGAGGTGCCCAACGCCCCACTGGCCCTCACCGCGGTGACGGCTCGCCTTGCGGCGGGCAGCGGTGGCTGCGGGCTTCTCAGGGGTGGTGGCCATGGCGATGCAGTCCTTACGGGCGGGCTGGGACAGGGGGGTACAGCGCTGAGCACCCTACGGCCCGTGAACCCGCAGACCCTGCATGGCCTGCGAAGAACACGGTGGGGCGCTCACGCATCCGCGGCGCCGCTCGACGGGCGAGCCGGTGCGGTCAGATCGCCGGACAGATGGAACTGGACATGCGACCGAGGTCGACGTGCAGTCGACCTACCAAGGCGATTCCAGTGCGAGACATGACGAAAGCGTGTCATGGGGATCTCGGGGCAGTCCACCGCCTTCCAACATGTGGACGCATCTATCCCATATGGTGGGACGGTGTGGTTCTCGTCACCTTCTCGTCCCGGGTCCTCACGTCGAAGACCCGGAAACCGCGCTTCTCGTAGTTCGCCAGCGCATGCGGTCCGTCCAGGCTGCACGTGTGCACCCACACCCGCTTCGTCCCCGCCAGCTCCCACGCCCGCCCGATCCCGTACGACAGGAGATGTCCCCCGATCCGCCGCCCCCGGAACGCCGGCAGCAGCCCGAAATACACGATCTCGACCTGCCCCTCGCCCTGCGCCTCCAGCTCGATGTACCCCGCCGGCGTCCCCCGGTCGTACGCGACCCAGGTCTCGACGGCCCCCGGCCGCGACAGATACGTCACCCACTGCTCGCGCGTCCACGCCAGCCGGTCCGTCCACGCGCAGTCCGCGCCCACGGAGGCGTAGAGGAACCTGCTGAACTCCGGCGACGGCACCTGCGCCCGCACGATCCGGACGTCCGGCCCCGGCGGGTTCGCCGAGGGCACGAGATCGTTCGGCGAGGTCTGCTCCAGGGACCAGGTGGTCACGGTCACGGTGTCACTCATGCCTCCAGCCAATCACGAGCCCGGCGGCGGACCGCACCCGGACCGCATCCGGACCGCACCCGGCGGGTGCTGAGCCGGGCGTACGCTGGCGCGATGGGCGCTAATCCTTCAGGGCCGGTCGTCGTACTGGGCGAGTGCGTGGCCGACGCCTTCGCCACCGCCCGCCCGCCGGGCGTGACCGGGCTGGACCTGGGTGTGATGCCGGGCGGCGGCCCTGCGAACACGGCGGTGGCGCTCGGGCGCCTCGGCACGAGGACCCGCTTCCTGGGCCGGCTGTCCACCGACGTGTTCGGCCGGCTGTTCCGGGAGCACCTGGCCGCGTCGGGCGTGGATCTGACGGGCTGCCCGGCCGCCGCGGAGCCGAGCACCCTCGCGATCGCCGATCTGGACGACGAGGGCCGGGCGCACTACACCTTTCACGCCGAGGGGACCGCCGACTGGCAGTGGACGGACGAGGAACTCGCGGCGGGGCTTCCCACGGACGGGTTCGCCTGTCTGCACACCGGGTCCCTGGCGCTCGTACGGGAGCCGGGCGGCGACCGCGTCGAGCGGCTGCTGACCGGGGCCCGGCAGACGGCGACCGTGAGCATCGACCCGAACGTGCGGCCGCTGCTGGTCGCCCCGGACCGCTATCGCGAGCGGCTGCCGGGCTGGTGCGCGGCGGCCGACATCCTGCGGCTGAGCGACGACGACCTGGCCCATCTCCACCCCGGCGCCTCCCCGGAGAAGGCCGCCGACTCCTGGCACGGGCTCGGCGTACGGCTGGTGGTCGTCACCCTGGGCCCCGAGGGCGTCTTCGCCTCCCTCGACGGCGAACGCCTGCGCGTACCGGCGGCCCCCGGCGTGACCGTCGTGGACACCGTCGGCGCGGGCGACTCCTTCATGGCCGGACTGCTGCACAGCCTCCACGCCCGCGGCGAACTCGGCGGCCGGCTGGACACCCTGGACGCCGAGGCCACGCACGAGGCGCTGGCGTTCGGCGTACGGGTCTCGGCCGCGACCTGCGCCGTACGGGGCGCGGACCCGCCCTGGGCGGATCAGCTCTAGCCGCTTTTTCCGCGCTCGCGGCGGACGGCCGGCGCGCTGGAGTGCGGCAGCAGGTCGGCCGGGCGGTCCGGGCGGAGCAGCTCGACGGTGACGGAGTCGGCGAAGCGGTACGGCCGGTGGGCGAGGATGCCCGCGAGGTTGCGCCGCAGGCGCGAGAGCTCGGCGCGGACGGTGACCGTGCGGCTGGCGTCGCCGAACAGGTCGCGGGCCAGATCGGCCGCGCTGCGCCCGCCGCGGTGGACCGCGAGGACGAAGAGCAACTCGGCGTGGCGCGGGCTGAGTTCGTGCTCCCAGCTGCCGGCCTCGCCCGAGACGGTGACCGACCAGGCGTGCGGCCGGCTGACGTCCAGCACCACATGGCCCGCAGGTGCGTCCTGCTGACCCGTCGCGCCGATCCGTACCAGCCAGCCGCCCGGCAGCGGCTCCAGCGTGCTCAGCCCGAGGGAGGGGAGCCACACCGTCCCGGCCGCCGGCGCCGAGGGCAGGGCCACCCGGTCCAGCGGCGGCATGCCGGTGACGGCGGCCGTCCAGCCATTGGGGTCGACCACGAGCGCCCGCCCGGGAACGCGGGCCAGCAGCGGCGCCGCGAGCGAGCGCAGCCCCTCGATCGCCGCCCAGTGCCGCGACCGCAGCTCGCCCTCGGCGACCCGGGTCACGGCGGTGACCAGGGACAGCGTCACCGGGTGCACGGTGGCCGCCGGCCCGCTGATGTCGACCGTCCCGAGCAGCCGCCCGTCGCGCGGGTCGTGCAGCGGCGCCGCGGCGCAGGTCCACCGGTGGTGGGCGCGTACGTAGTGCTCGGAGGAGTGCACCTGCACCGGACGCCGGGTCACCAGCGCGGTGCCGATGGCGTTCGTGCCGACGACGTCCTCCGCCCAGGACGCGCCCTCCGCGAAGCCCAGCCGGTCCGCGCTGCGCCGCACCGCCATGCTGCCGTCGCGCCACAGCACCCGGCCCTCGGCGTCCGAGACGACCATGATGTGCCAGGCCACGTCCGCCACCGACACCAGCCCGTCGCGAAGCGCCGGCATGACATCCCCCAGCGGCGAGGACTGCCGCCGGTGCTCCAGCTCGTCCACCGACAGCAGCCCGGAGTGGCTGCCGGTGTCCGGGTTCACGCCGTGGCCGATGACCCGGCTCCAGGAGTCGCTGATCACCGGGCGCGGCGACTGCTCCGGTACCGCCCCGCGCAGCGCGGCCTGCCGGAAATTGGCCAGCAGTTGCGCGTCGTTCTCTGGCTGGCTCATGGAAGCGCTCCCGCGTACGTACTCGCTGCTGCGTACTGCTGTGCCCATGGTGCCGCGCCCGGCACACCACGGTTGGACATCGGGCACATTCGGTTGCAACGGTCTGCAACGGTTGCGTATACGTGTGCGTCCGACGGACAGTGACGCCGCGTCAGGCTACTCGTACGGCATCCGCACCGCACCTCGGAGGAGGCAGATCCGCTGTGTCGCCCCTCCCCCCGCGCGTCGTCGTGGTCGGCTGCCCCGACGACGAGCGCGTGAGCCGCGCCACCCGGCTGGCCCGGGCCTTCCGGGTCCCGCGCCTGCCGTTCGAGGACGCCGCCTCGGTGAACGAGCGCCAGGGATACGTCATCGACGGCCCGCCGGAATCCGAGGACGGACTGGCGGCGATGCTGGCCCTCCCCGCCGACCTCGTCGTCCACCTGCGGCCCCCCGGCGGGCGGGACGACAGCGGCATGTGCCGAGTCCTCGACTACTACGAGGCCCGGGGCGTGGTCCAAGCCTTCCCGCCGGACGCGGAGGACGAGGACATCATCGTCGCCATAGAGGCGGCAGTGAGGGTATCCCGACCAGGGGCGGTGCCGAGTCGGCGCGGCGCCGCCCCTCTTTTTTGAGGCGATTTCGCCGCCGCTGCGCTTTGGCTCAATCGCCCAGGTCGGCCGCAGACGCCGGGTTGGCGCGGTCCACAATCGCGCCGAGGTCCAGCGTGTGCGGGAGCGTGCCGAAGGACGCACCCCAGTCACCCCCCAGGCGCGAAGCGCAGAACGCGTCGGCGACCGGGGAGGGGGCGAACCGTACGAGCAGGGAGCCCTGGAGGACGAGGGCCATGCGCTCGACGACGCGGCGGGCGCGGGCCTCGATGCCGTCGAGGTCGGCGAGTTCGGTGAGGAGGGACTTGATGGCGCCGTCGAGCCGGTGGTCGGCGCCGCGGGCGAGGCCGATCTCGGTGAGGAAGGCGCCCAGGGCGAGGGGTTCGCGCTGCAGGACGCGCAGGACGTCGAGAGCCTGGACGTTGCCGGAGCCCTCCCAGACGGAGTTGAGGGGGGACTCACGGAAGAGGCGGGGGAGACCGGACTCCTCGACATAGCCGTTGCCGCCGAGGCATTCCAGGGCCTCGGCGGTGAGCGGGGGGCAGCGCTTGGTGATCCAGTACTTGGAGACGGCCACGGCCAGCCGCCGGAAGTGCCGCTCCTGTTCCGAATCGGAGGCGTCGTACGCGGCGGCCAGGCGCAGCACGGTGGTCGTCGCGGCCTCGGACTCCAGGGCCAGGTCGGCCAGTACGTTGCGCATCAGCGGCTTGTCGATCAGCGGCCCGCCGAACGCCGAGCGGTGGGCGGCGTGGTGGACGGCCTGGGCGACGGCCTGGCGCATGATGGCGGCCGAACCGAGGGCGCAGTCCAGGCGGGTGACGGCGACCATCTCGATGATGGTGGCGACCCCGCGCCCCTCCTCGCCGACCCGGCGGGCCCAGGTGCCGTCGAACTCGACCTCGGAGGAGGCGTTGGAGCGGTTGCCGAGCTTGTCCTTGAGGCGCTGGATGCGGAAGACGTTGCGGGTGCCGTCGGGCAGGACGCGGGGGAGCAGAAAGCAGGTGAGGCCGCCGGGGGCCTGGGCCAGGACGAGGAAGCCGTCGGACATCGGGGCCGAGCAGAACCACTTGTGGCCGGTGAGGAGATACGTCCCCTCCTCGGCCAGGGGCTCGGCGCGGGTGGTGTTGGCGCGGACGTCGGAGCCGCCCTGCTTCTCGGTCATGCCCATCCCGAACAGCGCCCCGGGCTTGGCGTCCGGCGGCAGCAGTTCGGCGGCGTACGCCCGTGAGGTGAGCCGGGGTTCCCACTCGGCGGCCAGTACGGGGTCGGTCCGCAGGGCCGGTACGGCGGCGTGGGTCATCGACACCGGGCAGCCGTGGCCCTGTTCGGCCTGGGTCCACACCACGAAGCCGGCGGCGCGGCGCAGATGCCCGGACGGGCGTGACCAGGCGTCGGTGAGGCCGGCCGAGACGGCGTGGCCGAGCAGGCGGTGATAGGCGGGGTGGAAGTCGACCTCGTCGATGCGGTTGCCGTAGCGGTCGTGGGTGCGCAGCACCGGGGAGTGCGCGTTCGCCTCCTCGCCCCAGCGCTGGGCCTGGGCGGAACCGGCCGCGCGGCCCAGCTCGCCCAGCTCCTCCTGGACCTCGGCGAGCACGTCGGGTGCCGTATGCCGGGCGACCCCCTCGGTGAGGGCCGCGTCGGCGGCGTAGACGTCATACCCGACCAGGGGCGGAGCCTGGTTGATCACGGTGTGGGTGCGGGTGCTCATGCCCTATACCGTAAGGATGTGAGCGCAGCCGAAGAAACACCTGAGCGGCCACGGGGCCGTCTCCACCGGGCCCGGGCCCTGTACCGGAACGTGTCCAAGCGCAGGACGGTCTGGCTGCTGCTCAAGGACACCGTCAACTCCTGCATCGAGTACCGGATCCTGGGGCTGGCCGCCGAGGCGGCCTTCTTCGTGCTGCTGTCGCTGCCGCCGCTGCTGCTCAGCATGGTCGGCGCGCTCGGCTATCTCGACGAGATCATCGGCACCGACACGGTCGAGAGCATCCGGCGCAACATCCTGTCCGCCGCCGCCACCGTGATGTCCGACCACGGCATGGCCCAGGTGGTCCGGCCGCTGGTCGACCATGTCTTCAGCGGCGGCCGCCCCGACCTGATCTCGATCGGCTTCATCATCGCCCTGTGGTCGGGGTCGCGGGCGGTCAACGTCTTCGTCGAGACCATCACCGTCATGTACGGGCTCGACGGCAAGCGCGGCATCGTCAGCACCCGGCTGCTGGCCTTCCTGCTGTACGTCGTCGCGCTGCTCATCGGCGCGGTGGTGATGCCGCTGCTGGTGGTCGGGCCGGATGTGGTGGTCAACCTGCTGCCCTGGAGCGAGGCGGTGATCCGGGTCCTCTACTGGCCGGTCGTCCTGGTGCTGTCGATCGCCCTGCTGACGACGCTCTACCACGTGTCGGTCCCGGTCCGCTCGCCCTGGCTGGAGGACCTGCCGGGCGCGCTGATCGCGCTGCCGATCTGGATCCTGTGCAGCCTCGTCCTGCGGGTGTATCTCTCGCGGGCGGTCGAGGGGCCCTCGATCTACGGATCCCTGGCCGCCCCCATCGCCATTCTGCTGTGGATCTTCGTCTCCGCCTTCGCCGTCCTCGTCGGCGCCGCTGCCAACGCCGCCGTCGACCGGGTCTGGCCCTCCGTCGCCACCGCCGCGGCCCGCGAGGAGAACAACCGCGCCCGCGAGCACGCCGCCGCCGCCGTCCTCGCGGCGGCCGCCGCCCGCCGCGCCGCCGAGGCCTCCGCCGCCGAGGACGGCTCCGACGACGAGATCGGCCCCGACGAACCCCCCGCCGAATTCCCCGAGCGCTGGGCCGGATTCCTCCCCCACGAGGATCTGCGCTCCCGCCTGCGGGGGCGGCGCGCCGCCAAGCCGAAGTAGCCCCGGCCTGTTCGCGCGGCCCTTACTTCGGCAGCTCCGCGAACAGGTCCACCTGGCTGCCGTCGGGGTCGTGCAGCGTCGCGTACCGCATGCCCCAGAAAGCGTCCCAGGGCTCCAGGTGCCCTTCGTGCCCGGCGTCCACCAGCTCCGCGTACAGCGAGTCGACCTCCGAGGGGCTGTCGACGGCGAACGCGAGCGCCGCGCGGTGTCCGCCGGAAGGCGGGGTCCAGGCGGGGTCGAACGAGCGGATCGTGTCGACGGTGTCCCAGGCGAGCTTCAGTCCGCCCGGCAGCTGCGCCTCCACATGGGGCTCGGTGTCGGCTTCGGCCGGGATGTCGAGGCCGAGGCGCCGGTAGAAGGCGAGCGAGGCGGCCATGTCGGCGACGACGAGTTCGATGACGGCGATGCGAGGAGTCATACGGCAAGGCTAAACACAAC
>Ga0307517_10001331_pt1 | contig 41515 bp, 30 predicted proteins | sample 23_EM_MG_FD_194515 | JGI IMG/M metagenome (GOLD analysis project Ga0307517, IMG submission 194515) | Populus trichocarpa ectomycorrhiza microbial communities from riparian zone in the Pacific Northwest, United States - 23_EM | ecosystem: Host-associated > Plants > Roots > Unclassified | place...
TAAAAAAAAAAAAAAAAAATTATGATTATCATTTGGTCATTATCATTTTAATTGCCATTGTTTTTAATTTAAAATAAGCTATAACATTATAATTTTTTTATTCAATCTCACCCCCACCATTTTTAATATATAAATAATCTATCAAATTACCAATTATTTTCAAATTTAGCCCCTATGATTCTTTTAATCTTTTAAATTTGATCTTCATTTTTTTAATTGCTATTTATTTGTTTGGAACCATTTTTACTCTTTTTTTTTCAAATTTCATCCTCCTTGGATTTTTTTTCTATCAAATTTTTTCATTTTTTTTTTTTTTGCTTTTGCAAGTTTTTTTATTAATATTTTTTCATTGATTTCATCCTTAAAAAATAAATTGGTTGGTAATTAAGCTTTTCGACTGAATTCGAGTTTAGAATTTCACGGGTTGTGAGTTTTACAAATTAGATCACGTTTAGGAGGTTTGCTCGGGTTTGGATGTTTTTTTTCTCTTTTTTCAAGCTAATGTTTTCTTTTTATATATATATATTTTTTTTGTGGTTTTCCCTTTATTTACCTCTACCTTTTAATTCGACCCCTACTATTTTTTTAATCTATAAATAATCTATCAAATTACAAATATTTTTCAATCCCACCCCCTATGATTTTATAATATTTCAAACTTGAACCTTATTTTTTTTAAATGCTGTTTATTTTGTTTGTGATCATTTTTAAAACTGTTTTTTTTTTTTTTGCAAAGTTCATCTTCCTCAGGTTTTTATCTATCAAATTTTATCCTTATTCTTTATGTTGATTTTTTTTTTGTTTTTGTGAGTTTTCTTATTAATATGTTTTTCATCGATTTTATCATTCAAAATTAAATTGGTTGAGAATTAAGCATTTAGATTGAACTTGGATTCAAAATTTCACGGGTTGCGAGTTTTAGAGATTAAACCAGGTTTATGTGACTAGTCCAAATATGCTTGTTTCCCCCTACCCGTGAGCTTATATATATATATATATATATATTAATTTCGCTTCCTATCATTTTTTTTAATCTTTAAATAATCTATTAAATTCTAATTTTTTTTTCTCATTCTTTTTCAATTTTTTCTTTATTGATATTTTTTCTTCAATTTCATCATTCAAAACTAAATTTGTAAAAAATCAAGTTTCTCGATTGAATCCAGATCCCATATTTCACGGATTGTAAGTTTTAGAGATTTGCCTGACCCCCCCTTTAAGCTAATTTTTCTTGCGAGTTTTGTTTGTTTATTTTTTGTGGTTTGTTTTTTATTGGGTTAATTTTAATTTCATGATCATAATCACTAGTTTTAAAGGTTAACATAAATTCTTTTTTTAATCGATCTATTTCATTTTCATTATTCAATTCTTTTTTGTTTTTTTTTTAAATTATTTGATAAGCTAGGTATACTCAGGTTTGGTTCTTTTATATTTATATTATTTTATTTTCAGTTTATTTATTTATTTGTTGTGATTGTATTTTATTTTTTATATTATTTAAATTATCCATTAAACCAATAACTAGAAATTAATTTAGTTTTACTCTAGTATTTGTCTTTTGTATTTTTGATATGATCCACGACAAAGCACGGAAACAAATGTAGTTTCCTTTGACTGGTTCAATAAAATTTTCTTTTGTTTACCCATCACCATTGGGGTGTTTGTTTGTCCGGAAAGTGGTTTTCTGGAAATTACTTCCCAAACTTTTCTGTGTTTGTTTGTCATTAAAAAAGTTGGTCAACGAAAAACACTTTCCAGTCAAAGGAAAATTTAGCTTTATTTCCAAGAAAGTGTTTTTCTTTTATTTTTTACGGAAAACATTTTCTAGAAATTATGAAAAATTTAAAAATATTATATTATTTGCTGATTATATCAAATTTGATCCTTAAACTTTTGATTGATACATATTTTGTTTGATTTTCTTTTTAATTTCAACCCTTAAAGTTTGATTTTTATATTAACTCTAGTTCTCATTTTTTGATTGTTACTTACTTTTCTCTTATCATTTGTTTTTATTGAATTTTTTTATATATCAAATTTGGTCCTCATTCTTTTTATTGTTACTTATTTTATTTGAAATAATTTATGTAATTATAATTATTATTATTTTAATTTCATCATCTTTTAATTTTTTTATTTGTTAGATTTGATCTCTATTATTTTGATTATTATTTATTTTATTTGATATAATTTATGAAATTAGATTTTTTTCAATTTCATTCTCATTCAAATTTTTAATTTATAAAATTTGTTCCTCATTATTTTAATAAACTTGAAAGAAAATAAAACATTAATAAACTATTTTCCAGCTTATTTTTCATAGAGTGTGTTTGATATTGCGGTTGCTGTTGTGGTTGTGGTTTTAAAAAAATTGTTTTATAAAAAGTACTTTTAATTGAGGTTGGTTTGGAAAAATATATGTTTGGTTAAAACTGTGGTTGAAATTGAGGTTGGACAAAAAGTAGTTTAATGTGTTTGGTTAAAAAAATGTTTTTCAAATTGAGGTTATAAAATAATTAAAAAATATTTTTAATTTAAATATTGTAGATTTAACTACTATTATTACATTATGAAATAAATAATATTGATATCAAAATTTGTTTATTATTCCATTAAACTATATGCAATGTCATCACATACGAAATCTATCCAACAATGACTATATTTTTCATGGTTTCTTAAGCACGCAACAACAAAAACTGAATTTTTTGTTACGTCATCAAGCGATATCCTTCTAATTTTTTGAATAAACCACAATTAAAATAAAAATAAAAACTGAATTTTTTTAACTGGATCGGACCCGGCAAGAACATAATTAGAATTGCGATCAAATTCCATAAATGCTACGCCTTCATGCGATATCCTTCTAATTTATGTAGTGTTATTAAATAATATTAAATACTAGTTTTTCGAGTAAAACTCAATTTGTTTTAAAAAATTTTACAATTTCATTACGTACAAAATTCATTCGACAAGAACTACAGTTTTCATGATTTTTTGAGCGTGCAATAAAATTAGATAAAATATTATCAGGAATAAAATTGAGATTACAGTACGAGTAAATTTAATTCACCTTAAACTAATTTTTTTTAAAAACAGAAAAAAATTGTTGTTCACGTTCACGTGAACAGTTTGAGTGAAATCAATTAACTGCACTGGTTTTTTTTTTTTAAAAAAACTGTTCACGTGAACAGTGCGACAATGGAGTCATTGGAAAATCACCACGAGAAGCAGCAAAATTTTGCTTCTCCAAACCTGTGGCACGACAGCAAAAATTGGTGGGTCCTATCAAGAAAAATCATTTTTTTTTGTTACGAAACACTGATATATATGGATGCGGGTGAACCTCAGCCGCAGCTACATTACCAAACAGCATCATAATATAATATAATATTGAAAAATACTTCCCAACTTATTTTATATAATACTATCAAATATCAAAAAATTATTTACTTTCTTAAAACTCATTTTAAAAAAATAAAAATAAAACAGCAAACAAACAGTCCTAGAATTTTAGATAATTATACACAATTATTTATTATTAACTACAACATTCGTCTTTTTTTAGGTAAAAAGCAAACATCAAACCCCTTTTATTTTCCTTTCTCTTGGATCCTACGCTTCCCACATCTTCCAGCAGCGCAAATCCCACCTTCACCATTCTCCCCCATCTCCGCCACCACCACCTTCGTCACTTATCAAAACTTACTGTTAAGTGAATGTAAGATCATTGATTGGTAAAAAAAAGGAGAACCCATTTGCGCAATCATACTAAACTAGTAAACAATGGAGAGCTTCAGTGCAGAAGATCTTTCAACGATTGGAGGAATCGCCACAGTTTCTCTTCTCCATTCTTTTATTCCAACACATTGGCTTCCTTTCTCCATTGTTGGGCGTGCCCAAAAATGGACTCTCTCTAGAACTCTCCTCGTCAGTATGTCCTCTCTCCCTCGCTCTTGCTTTACATTTCCGTTCAGATCCGGGCCCTTTTCGTCATATTCTTGAAAGAAAATAGAAAATTTGTGATTTTGAAGAACATATGAAGAAAAAGATTGAGACTTTAGCAATTTGTTGCAGCATTGCATGTTTAGTGCTTGGAATGGAATCTTTGCATGGAAATGTGATGTGAATTTGCTAAGTTGATTAGCTTGATCCACTAGTATTTAACTTTGTTGGTGTTTTCTGATGTGTTTTTAAGCTGGATGGTGTAAAAGTTTGAGTCTATTTGTCTAATTGGGTGGACATTAAATGCGTTCGTAAGTGCTTAAAAGTATAATATTGATGGGTTTTTTTGGTGACTTTTTACGTTTTGGTATCAGAATCATTGAAGAGCACTTAAAAAATGGATGCCTTTTTGGCTGATAAAGCACCTACAAACGCATTGCCAAACTATGTTTGAAAACTAGGTGCTACAATTGGTCATGCTGATGTTTAGGGATCAACGATATTGGTACCATACTAGATTGAGATTTGTATAGAAATCTCAAAAACTCATGCTTCTTAGGCTTATGATGGATTATGTTACAATATTAGTTATCGTTAGTTTTCGTTTCTCTTTGCAGCTGCATCTGGGGCAGTTTTGCATGTGCTATCCACTTCACTTCTTGGTATAACAGCAATCACCATGGCAAATACTATCGCTGGTGAAGAAACAGTTCACAAACTTGCTTCACTTTTGCTTATAGTTCTTGGTGGTTGTTATGTTATACTATTTCTGTCTGGGAAGGGAGGGCATAGTCATTCTCATAACCAGCCTATGGAGAAAATGGCTGTCGTTGGGCTCATTCTTGTTCCTGCATTATCTCCTTGCGCAACCACGCTTCCTGTTTTTCTTGCTGTTGGTAGTTCATCCTCCATGATGGTGCTTGCCATCATTGTGCTTCTATTCAGGTATCAGTAACATGTCCACCCTGCTCTTTGGTTGTTATTTTACCTATTTGATTATTTTGGAGTTTGTAATTAAATATGCCATGGTTCATAGGCAGAAAAAGAAAATCTGATCAATGAAACTGTACGTGCTCGCATGCTGGTTGCCATTTTTTTTCCACTCTCTCCCTTTCATGCTTTCTAATTTTATAATTGTGTCCAGAACAATTAAAACGAACATATACAGGTTTGATAGTTGCTCGCTTTTCTTTTTGTGACTTTCACTGGTATTAATGTCCAATCATCCGCTATCTGGTGCCGAATAAGTTCTCACTTGGTTTTATTTACTGCTCCTTGTATTTATTTCATGAAGAGTCCCAGAAACCAACCCTGCTAATTGAAATCATATTCGAATGGCTTATTGAGATTAAAACAGACTTGGGCACTAAAGTTTTTAGTTGAGCTGGTCCATTCATTAGAAGCAGGTACTTGAACTTGTGTTTGGTTTACTGGATTTCCTGTTTAACAAGCAATCTCAGTGGGTTCTCGATTTTGGTTGTTCAGTGCTCGATATATATAACTGCTTGACAAAAAAAAAAAAATAATCCTGGAAATGAATGTGAAAATTACCCCCCCTCAACTTCTTATCTGTTTAATCTGTGTAGAAAGGCTCATATTTGATTAATAAAAGAGCTAAATTTGGATAATTCAATCTCTTGTTTGTTGTGGCTGTACTGTTACACAATTGTCAGCACTGTAGGTTTAGGTTTGTTATTCTGTGACCATTATCAAGATCGATCCAAACTCAGTCATTTTACATTCAAACTCTCATTTTTCATTGGCAGCACTATAACTGTGATGACATCACTTGTGGCTCTATCATTCTACGGTGCCAGCCAGCTCAAGTTTCATTGGGTTGAGCGATATGACAAACTTCTTGTTGGTTCAGTTCTATGTATGGTAGGAATCCTGACGCTTATGTTTCATGATCACAATCACGAAGGACATGGAGGTTTCTCAGGGGAGCATTTGAATAGGAAAATCATCGGGCTTTGAGTTTCGTTTCTTTTCCCTTGGTATGATGCTTTGAATGTATTATATCTACATATGTATCTTTATTGCTTTTTAGTTTTAGCCAAGAGGTGTCTATTTTTCGAGAGTCAACGGAACTCAAAGTGTACAGTGGTGAAATGAAGTCATAACATTTTGGCATGGAATACACTTTTGGAGAACATCAACTCCAGTTTTTATCTCCATGTTTAGCCGTCGCCTTCGCATCACTGTGGTTCTGACAGTTTGTTCTTTGATGCTTGCCAATGGCCTGAGGAACATGCTTTACATAATATTGCTGACATACCCAGCGATATGAACCAGATCACTGCATTTGAAGGATTTGGTTTAGAGACCTTGTAGTTTGAGCTAACACAGGATTTCCCCCAACAGGAACCAAGGACATCAGCAAGAGCATTGACTCAAAAATTCTGGCTTTCAAGACCTTCACAAGGATATGGCATAATTCCAAAAAGGTCACCTCGTAAGCTATAACATCATAATGCAGCGGTTACAAATCATCTTTTTATTCGCAGCATATCCACAAGCATACTGGATGATGTAAATAACAATGAAAAGTCAAAGCCGCACATATAGCTTATTTCACAAGGAAAAAAGAAAATAGAATAAATAAAGAAAAGCTAGAAACAATAACTCAGTAGAGAGAGAGGGAGAGATGGAAGAGGAACAGAAAGTGAAGCTATATGGGATGTGGGCCAGCACTTACGTTAAGAGAGTGGAAGTAGCCCTAAGAGCTAAAGGCATAGCTTGTGAGTATATAGAAGAAGATTTAAGCAACAAAAGCCAAGCTCTCCTTCAATATGATCCAGTTCACAATGAGGTCCCTGTACTTGTTCACAATGGAAAGCCAATTACAGAGTCATCCATCATCTTAGAATATATTGATGAAACATGGAAACAAGCTCCTCGCCTCTTGCCTGATGATCGTTATCAAAGAGCTAAAGTTCGCTTCTGGGCTTGTTTTATCCAACAACAGGTGAAAGATCACAATAATATTGTTGCTTGTTTATATTTTCTTCCTGTGTTTTGGTCTATGTAATGAAATGTTAAGATCTTGAGACTGCAGTTGTTTGAAGGAGTCAGTCAGGTGATCACAAGGGGCGGGGAAGCACAAGAGAGGGCAATCGGTGAGCTTCTTGAGAAAATGAACATATTTGAAGAGGAAATGAAGAAACTTTTGCCCAATGGAGTCTCAGATATTGAAGTCCAGAATCTAGGGCTCCTGGACATTCTGGTGGGTGCAGTATTTAGCCCCTACAAAGCTCAAGAGGAAGTAGCTGGTGTCCAAATTCTAGACCCAGAAAAAAACCCACTGATACTTTCTTGGGTCACTGCCTGGAACCAGTTAACTACAGTTCAAGAGTTGCTGCCTCCTCATGACAAGATTGTAGGCCTGCTTCAATTTGTGAGAAAAACTGCTCTTGGATCTTCTGGTTAGCAAGGTCATTAGGGCGTTCCTCCATGGTTAGGAGGTTTGGAACTGGCATTTCTTTACATTTTTAATTTTTTTTTTATGTTTTTGAATTATTTTGATTTGTTGATGTAAAAAATAATATTTTAAAAAAAATAAAAAATTTATTTTAATATATTTTTAAGTAAAAAATATTTCCAAACACTTAAAAGGCAGTGCATCAGTAACTTGTTTTCTGCCTTGAAACAAGGCTCCTGGGACTAAATAAACTAGTCTTTCCTTTTTCTTTCATCGGAGCAGTACAAGAAATTTGCCTGCAGAGTAGGAAAAGTACATGCCAATTCCTGAGAATCTGATACTGAAAAAACTTTTGCCTAATCTAATTAACATCAACTACCTTAAAAAGATACCATGATCTCATGTTTTTTATTTTCCTTGTAATAGTTGGATCAGCACGCCTTCAAAAATTACCCCGGCGTGATCTTTTCTATACAAATTATCTTTATATGATCCAGCTTAATTAACCAACGTAAAGACATCTTAACCGACAGATAAAAAAAAAAAAATTAAGAATAAAATTAAAAAAATAAAAACAAAAGTGGCATAAACAAATTTCAACCCAATTTTTTTTAATCTATTTTAGATTTAAAATTAAAATGTGTATAAGTTGTCTCGATGTGATTTAATCGATTTGACTAGTTTAAAGATAACTAGAACAAATGATAAAAAAAAATTTGAAGATGAAATTAAGTAAAAAAAAATCAAGTTGACTAAAAAAACTTTTTGACCTAACTCCTTGCTTAGCCGAATTTAAAATTAAATCATGTAAAAATTATTTTAATATGATCCAATTAATTTGACTGATTTAAAAGTAGCCCGAATAAGTGTTAATAAAAGTATGGGAATGAAATTAAAAAAAAAAAACAAAATATAATGGAGGAATGGAAAAAATAGGGGCAATTGAAAAAAAAAAAACCGCTTGTGAAGCTTCATATCAATTCTCAACTGACAGTATTAGTGTCTGTTTGGGATTGTAGTAGCGGTTGCGGTTTAAAGTGTTTTTCGTTTAGAAATGTATCAAAATGATGTTTTTTTTTTTAAATTATTTTTAAGATCAATACATTAAAACGATCTGAAAATATAAAAAAAATATTTTTTAATATTTTTTTTTATTTTTTTTAAAATAACACAGTTTTAACCATATTCCCAATCAAAACTCTAGCAATGGCGAAGAAGTAATTTTCAAGCAAGAAATATATTAATTCATCAGATAGCTTGCCATTCAACTTGTTATAATATAAGGGTTGCTGCCAATGTTATGTATAGATGTAAAATTAAATTATGTAAAAATTATTTTAATATGATTTAATTAATTTGACCGATTTAAAGGTAGTCCAAATAAGTATTACTAAAAGTACAAGAATGAAATTAAAAAAAAATAAAATATAATGGAGGAATGGAAAAAAATAGGATAGGGGCAATTGAAAAAAAAAAACCGCTTGTGAAGCTCCATATTAATTCTCGACCGGTAGTTTCGAGCCTATTTGAGATTGTAGTAGGGGTTGTGGTTCAAAGTATTTTAGCTTAGAAATATATCAAAATGATATTTTTTTATTTTTAAAAAATTATTTTTAAGATCAGTACATCAAAACGATTTAAAAATATTAATAATTTTTTTTTAAAAAAAAATTAAAACAACATGATTTGAAACACACTCCCAAGCATATATTAGCAGCAGCGAAGAAGTAATTTTCAAGCAAGAAATATATTAATTCATCAGCTAGCTTGCCATTCAACTTATTATAATGGAAGGTTCGTTGCCAATGTTATATATATATACTTGCAACCTGCCTTTACCTTCTCATTGTCTCAATCACGTAAATAATAATAATAATTTATGAATATAGGAGTCCTCCCATCTTACTGGTGTCCGTCAACAGAGGAAATTAGAGGCAGACAAGCTAAAAAAACAAATGGAAAAGATATTCCGAGAAATGTTTTTTCCTTGCTGTCTACGTCATCTTTCTCAGTAGGCCTAGCCTTGAATTAATAGATTTTCTTCTTCAACCCCTCGATTGTTTTTCTGAAAAATTTTGAATTTTTTTATTTTTGTTTTATTTGCTGATATAAAAATATGATGTGTAGTTAATTATTTATTTATAAATAGTTTTTCTTCTTCAACCCTTGTGTTTATTTATTTATTTAATTAGATGTGTAGTTAAGCTTTTTAATTTACATTTAGAATTTTTTTTATGTAAAAAAACACGTGGAAAAAACTTCATATCTCACTATTTTTGTTAGAAAAAAAATAGTTTTTTAAGATAATTTAAAAAACATACACCAAGCACTTGCCAACGTAACATGATTATCTAGTAAAATATGACTGTTAATTAATATTCTTACAATTTGTTTTCTCTTGTAAAATATGATTTTTAATTAATATTTTTTCAAACAAAATCTTTTTTTAATTAACTTGCTAAATATTTAAACTAGTTAATTAATAAATGATATCTTATAAGAAACGTGTCACGTAAATAACAAAGATTCAACTGGAATTAGGGAGCAAGTGAGATTTTTAAAGAAACAAAAAAGAGAGAACCAACCATGTATTATGTATAAAACTGCTTACAGATTGATAGAATTCATAGAGAAAAAATCTACACGCTTTGTTTTTTTTTCTTTGATAGGTTGACATGTTAAACACGTTCGAGTAAGAGCATGAACTCTACCTCACACACAAGCCTTCTGTGATCTTCCACCATTGGATGAAAATAACTCTAATATCATAACAAAGAATTAATCTTGATTTCAAAGACAGAAAGAAATAACTCTAATATCATGGTGAATGGTAGGAGTAGATTTGAACATACTAATTCACCTGATAATATTTCTCCTCGAGCCGTATATATCAAACGGAACATTCACATGACAATGCTATTATTGACTGCTAAACCAGCCAAGAGACAACACTGTAACATTTCAATGCCTAGACCGAATCATAATATGCTCCACGTTCTAGTTAGAAAAGGCCATCTTAAAGGTTAGCTACTACTATATCCATTTTATTGATCATTCAAACTTCAAAAACAGATTCTAAAGTTCTGGAAGTTTGTGTTTCAATTGGACCAGGTTTTTTTTTTCTCTCCATCTAAGTACAACGCCAGCACTGAGAGTCAATTTGGTCTGCCGGGAAAATTCTGAATCTCTGTCGTGGTTCATTCAGTTGCCTTGCCTTTGCGTCTGCTGCTGCTGGTTTCCACGAGGTAACAAACCATGGAATCCACATCATCACCAAATATGCTGTAGGCCTCGATTGCTTGCAGGTAACTGAATCCCATTGACAGCACGATCTGCATACTGCTGCTAAGGACAGTATCCTGTGAGCCATGTTCTCTTGCACCTTCCACCTTAGTAGTCTCACTGGCCGATGATGATCCTGCAAATCCAAGTTCATATCATTGTCAGCAACACAGAATACAAGCAGAATTCACCCTTAAAGACAAAAAAACTCAATACTTCTAATAGACTAAAGATGGAATAAATCAATGAGGAGAGCAAAATGATGATAACAGCCAGAGGTGTGCCCTATGTTCTTCTTTGGTCCCCCCAGTTCATGAACACATGTTCTCATTGAAGTACCATCCCCTGTGTAAAGTCTGAGTACTTACTAGCGCCAGAAGATGATGGTTCTGCACCAGAAGTAGAAGATCCTTTACGGCCAAGTTGTGGTTTGAACTTGTTATCAGCAAGATACTCAGCTCTAGAAGCTTCCATCACCATGCGTTCGATCTCCTTCTCAGTAACCTCAAGATCAGAGTAAAACTGCCCCTCAGCCAGAAGTGCCTGTCAGCATTAAGCATCATAAAGGAGAGTTTGGTTACTATCCTAGCTAGCCAAATATCAACACAAAACATAAGCTGAACTACGTTAAAGATACTTGCATTATCAATCTGCTGGTCTTGTTGAGCTTTAATAGCAGCTTTGACCTGATCTCTATCCACACTTGCCTGCAAACACAATTGTTGCCTGTGTCAGCAACATCAATCTCTTTCACTATACTAGCCTGTTACCAATAAAAGGAAGAAGAGCAATCCCACAATCAATAAGTCCAGTTATATTTCAACTTATCCAGCAATTGGCATGCTGATATTGATACTTTAAATGCAAGTTCACAGTTGATAAATCATCAACTACTAACCTTCACAGCAATAAAAATTAAAGGTGAAAGTAGTGTGGAGGGAAAAATGCTGCTCAGATTGTGTGGAAATTTCCCATAAGCTATCCCTATTAGTTCATCAGTATGGACCTTGCCAACTTCTATTGTTCTTTGATCCTACACCTTAATTTCACATATCCTTAAACATTTGATTTGCAGGAAAAATAATGAACTGAAGAGGGAAGGCTAATATAGGTATGATCACTGGAGAAAAAATTATCATTTTGCCAAGACAAAGGGTACAAAAGTTGCAGAAACTCACCCCTTGAAGACAGCTGAAACCAAGTCCTGCACCAATTGTTGAGCGGCGTGGGTTGACAAGAGAGTTGTAATGATTACCATGATGATAGCTTAGCTGTATGGGAGGTGTGTCTGTATTGTAGCTCCCAATGTTGATGGGTTCTACATTAATTGTTTTGATCAGTAAGAAGTAAATAGCAAATGACCCTGAATAATTTAAACCATCAATTCATCACAAGTAGATACCGGTGCTATAGGAATAAATGTGGATTGGTCGATTGTACATTTCAGATAAAGCTTGGATCTCCACATTGTTTCCATACACCTGACAATTGAGATGAAGGAAGTGAGTGTTCACATCACTCATTCACATTACAAAGTCTAAGGCACAGGTGGTTGTTAAAAATGCTGGACCAAATGTCTAATTGCCTGCCTACAATACCCCAAAAAGATTAACCCAAGCAAGTGGGTGACAGCAAACAATGGAAGCAGAGGTTGAAAAAATTGATCAAACTAGGTATTTGTTCACATCCACTCAAAAACCTCCAAACAAAGCTTCCATGTCAAGAAATTTGCCAAGCAATTCACAGATAGGTCCTTCATTTGCAACCTTTGAAGTTGATATGCCTCGAATAACTCTTCCTATGTAGAAAAATTTCTCAGTTTAACGCTCCCCCTTTTCCATCCCCTAAAGACTAATGGCAGCACCCTCAAAGGGGTGGCATGTAGGAGCAGTCCCAAAAATCCTCAAATCACATTTATTACCATCCCAATGCAAGTGTAAATGAACTGCTTTCTCAAGTGAAGTGTACAAATATCATTAACTTGCAAATCATATTCAGGAGGTGATATGTGATAAGAAAAATATGCCAGGTGCCATACATTTTTGCCTTGCTGGATATTGAAAGAGTGAAAAGTGAAATTAGATACAGTATCCATACCTTGTCTCTTCTCTTCCTCTTACAGTAAGATGTAAAACCTTCAGTAATGAATTGAGAAAAGTGATCCCTTTCCCTTTCCTGAATGAACCAAAAACAAAAATACGATGTTGTCAGGGGTGCTATTCACAATTTCTTTTTTTTCCTATGAAACTCAACGCTATTCTCTTAAACCGTCCAGGAATTTATCTTCATGATTTAACGTTGCATACATAAAATCAACATTATACACTGTTCTCTCTCTCTCTCTCTCTCTAATCTACACTGTTCTCTCACATTGTCTAGGAATTTATCACATGATTATCAATTAATACACCTAGTAAAACTAAAATACAAATGACAAAAACTAGCATCTAATACAGTGGAGTGTCTTTTCACAAGGCTGCCTTGGATATTATCACAAGAATAAGAGCTTCCAACACTGTTTAACCAGATGCATGATTAATTCAAGTAGATGCCAAGCCAGAACAAAATTACCATGAACTTGAACAATGAAGTATCAAAAAAAGAAAAAAAAATCTTACCATATAGTCCACGCACATTTGTCTGGCCAAATCATACATTTCAGAATCCCCATAAACTTGATCTGTCACAGCACGGAAGAGACAATTCCCATCCTCCAACATTCTTTTGACTTCTAACCCTTTGGACCGTCTGATGTCAATCTCAAACTGCCGCTCTCTTTCCTGCAATAGATGCAAAATGCCAATTTTAGAGAGAAACAGCAGTTTAATTGCTGAGATGCTAAATCATATCATTGGATCAGGATTGCAATTCTCAATCAAATGAACAAAAAGGCAACACTACAATATCTACTGTACTAAGCATTAAAAAAAAAGAGAGAGAACCACATCAGTGACAATAAATATTTTCCTCATACATGAGACCATAGGCCAAGTGGAAACAGAGGCAAATCCAACTGAGCCAATGAACATAAATCAACTAGAGATCATACCACAACTACAAAGTCTTAACTCCTAGAAACACAATTCAGAATAGTAGTGCTTGAAACATGTGAATTAACACAATATGACCACATACAGCTGCACAAAGCTTGTGGACTTATTTTTAAGCTAGAAAAATCGTATCCATAAATTGCAACAGTCAAGGCATGCCTCACCAACTATATATTTAGCATTGGGAACTTACGAAATCATCATAAGAGGAAACGTAGCAAGGATTCTGCTCATCAGCACTATTGTACCCCTCAATTTCACCATGAGACCTTGGAGAGGATGGCCGTGATCCAGTTGGTGAAGACCTTGTCGAAACAACAGGCCAAGCGACTGCTCTCCTAGATGATCCAATTCGCACAGAATTTGAAGTTCCTGATATAAATCTCCTTGAATTCGAGTTTGTTAGGTCAGGTTTTGGAGGTGGCACAGGAGGCGGTGGCGGCTGTGGGCTTCCACTACCGTTCTCTGGAGGATCAGAACTTGAACCTTCACTCTCCACATGAGATCTCTCCAAAATCAGCCCACCCAATCCTTTAACCGAATCTCCTGATCCCACCCCTTCCTCATTACCCACTTTATCGTTATCAACAATTTCATCATTTAAACTGTCACTTCGGTCACCATTTGTGCTTCCCATCAAAAGCTCGTCACTTTTTACCACTTTATTATCATGACTACCACCATTCTCCAAGAATTCATCGACCACTACCTGCTCTTGCACCTCCTCATCAACATCCTCATCTTTCACAGTCGAAACAGCCTGAAGGATGCTAGTACCCTGTGTGTCTGGCCTAGCAGCCGAAGAAGAAGATCCTGCCCGGCTCTGGTTCGAAGAAGAACCACTGCCTCGCTGAACTAGAATACGAGTCATCTGGCTTCAATCTTTATCGTCCTCAATTATTTACTAAGTGCGTTAATTCTTCCTCCAAAATGGCCAAAACTTAAAGACTCGTAGGTTTGTCGCGCGTTCTTGCCTTAGGTGCAGTGATGCCAATTCCTTGGCTGAAGGAATTCTTCCAGCCCAGCGCACTCAGCTCCTTGTCGTTGCAGCGAAAGGATTTCTGCATTCCCCTAACAATTTTCATGAGACCCTGACCTCCAACTTTTAAATAATAATAACCTTCTCTAAGTTGTCGAATTTTACCCGGAATAAGAAATCCAAAGATTCACCTTCAAAAGCCCAAGCTGCAACCAACACACAAAAATCAAACAATAAAAATCACACCTTTCTTTAAAACATAACACTTTCAGGTTTCTGAAGTTCTTTCAATTCTAAACCCTTCAACCCTTTTCCAATTCCCAAAAAAAAGGAAGGAAATTCAAGTGAAGTATGCCTCAAATCCTAGCCAAATCATTATCCTTCAAAGATTGTTCCCTTCAAAATACTAACTTAAAATATACAAGATTGAAAAATCCAAAGCCTTGATTATCAAGAAAAAGACACTTCTTTAATCCACTTAACTACACTAATTAACTTAGATTACACAGATACAACTATAAACAGTTTCATTACTTTTCTTTCGCTTTCCCATCATTTTTCAGCAACCAAACAAAGACCGCATAATCAAATCAAGAACACGAGCAGAGATCAGGTGAAGAACAGAAAAGAAAACCCTAGAGTTGACTCAGCACGAGTTATAACAAGAAGACTCACCTCACAGAGAAAGAGAGAGAAGAGTAACAGGTTAAGAAAAGAAATTTTTTTGAGATCTGTAAAAGCAAAAACAGAGAACGAAAGAGAGAGTCCTTTTATTTTAGGGTTTTATTTTTTATTTTTATTCTTATTTATAAAGAAGCAAAGGATGATAAAGCAAAGAACTTGGTGGAGAAGAAGAAGGAGAGAGAGGGGGGGCGTTTTAACGGTGGATGGAGAGAGAGAGAGTGAGGGATGTGACGTGGAGTCTACTACATAGGAGACGGCTGAGCGATGATTGCTACACGTGCCGTTTTTTAGCATGTTTGTTTCGCACGTGTGGAAGGTGATAAATTAAATTATTAAGGGCAGGATTCTTAAAGGTGTCCCAACTATTGACCTTTTCTTACTTGAGTTACCTAAGTCTTTTTTGCTTCAATTGACACCCCTAAATGTTTAAATTCTCATTTATTTATATAACAACTTAAGATGAAGATGAAATTCATGAATGAATATGTATGAAAAGTTTTGAAATTTTATTTAGTGTTGAAACGAGTGTATAGAATATAATTTTAAAACTTAGTTCGGCGGGTTGATCATGGATCTAAACCAGTTTAGGTTGAAAAAAAATCTGGTTAATTTGGTAGCATAGCTGACCAAACTTGACTCGGTTAAAATCCGACCATCTATTCTATGATTTTGTTTTTGATTTTTTTCTAAAATAATATTATTTTGATTTATTTTTTTAAAATAAAAATCAACATGTGTTGGTCAAAACAATGTTATTTTAATTTATTTATTTTTTTAAAAAATTAAAGGTCGATCTCCAACTCATGATCTATCATGAATCAAGTTTTAAAACAACAGTAAAGAATACTAAGGAGAAGCTAAATGTGTATTTGGTATTTCGATTAATTTTAAAAAAATATAAATTCAATGTATTTTTAGAGGAAAAAAACTCTCAAACTACAGTTCTAAATTACATGAAAAAAGGATCATAATTTCTATTATATCACATATTTTTGAGCCATGCCTCCCATGAGAAAATCAACTAATCTTAATCCCCATAAAAAAATAAAACCAGTTTTGTGTATGTATATGCAGATCAAGCAAATTCTATTCCTGTCTAGTACATGCCACAAAAGTCCAAACGGTTACCTTAAGAATCCAATTGAGATAAGAAAAAATTGTGAAGGACTCGACTGAGACTATATATATGATTGGAGGACCATTTTTGGGTTTCCGAATTATTAATGTAAAGAAGACTGAGAAGTGATGGATGGTTGACGTACGCGTGTGGTGTCATGTTTGCTCCCTGTTTTCGAGTCAGAGAGAGAGAAGGCGCAAGACTGAGCTATATTCCTAATTTCCTTGCTCGTTTGGCTAATCAATCCCTGTGATGTATGTAAATCTTCACTTTAGTCCCTAAACTTCGGTTTTACTTAATCATGATAGCTGAGGTCAAGGCTTTAGCGAGAGAATTCTGAAGGCTGCTGGTAAGAAGAGCATGCATACATGAAAGTTGGGAGATCATTAAACTCGGCATGGAAATGAAACAACTGAGTGAAAAAAGGAAGAGTCTGATCGGATGTCCCCATAATGCTAGTGGTGGCAGCAAAACCAGCCTGAGAACCAAGTCGAAAACGGCTAAGCCTTTTTTCCATCCTTTCCGGTGGTGCTGGGCCGCTTTTGGTGCAACTATGATAGGAGCCGGAGCACCCACAATGCCTTTTCCTTTAGTGTCTACCTTTGGTTCTTGAATAATGATTTTTGTTGCTTCACCACTGCAAAATGTAGCTAGTGATCAGGAGACAGCTTGTTGAAAAACAATGCCAGGAAAAGACGCGACTTATATAGGAGATCGAGTTAATGGATTAGCAAAGGAGTGGTTGCCACAATCTAACTTGCTCCACTTCATACAAAACAACGAATTGGACGACTAGAAGGCAAAACTCGACAAAGAAGCTGTAGAGCCTAACCGCTTTCATATTTGTTCACTGCAAAGAGGAGAGTTGAATGGTAAATAGAAACAAAGTTATTGCTACAAGTAAATAAAAAGAGATCCAGGAATCACATCTTGGTCGAAATTCATCTCATTAGAGAGGGGTTTTCCTCTGTATAAATCAATCGCTATTCAATTTACACCTTTCAGAAAAACAAAGAATACAGTGGGAAATTTATTTTCACAACGTAAAATGGGTGCCAAAACTGAAAGGACTTTAAATAATGCTGCACAAGAGGAAAGGATGCTATTCCTAAATTACAAGCCGCACTAGATGAGTTTGCCTTTATTTTTTACATGTATATCCCAAAACTCCCATAGGTAAAAGAAACCAATTTTAACATGTATCAATGCTTTGCAGTTGGAATTCCTAAAAGTAATATCGAACAAACCGAATTTCCCTTCCCTTTCAAAACAAAAACGTCTTTCAAGAATAACAACTATAAACAAGTTTTATGGCCGCACTCTCAATCCTCTTTCAGCAAGCACTTCATGAACTCGACGAGCAACTTCAGCAGTGTCATTTAGAGGTGGGTAGCTCCAGCTTTCTGAAATCTGAAAGAGATAGACAAGCAGATTACCTACGTAATTAAGTGAAGGAGAAACTTGATCACTACATGTACTGGTTAAGATATAGATGAGAATTCAGTCGGTGCACTAATTATTCATTGCATAAAGGGAACAACAATTTCCAGAAATAAGAAAAAATAATCAGAACAAATTCCCAGGACAGCCATTACAAAACCTATCAGCTAAAGTGGATGAGAAACAAGTACTTTCATAGTTGTTTGGCGATGTATGACCATTCAAATTTACCTTCAGTTTTTTTTACAAATAACACAATCTTTATGAAGTAGAAGTATTATCATATTTTTACATAAAGTAAAATTTTGAAAAAATCTTCTAGAGAAGAAATAATAAATGAATTTGCATTTAACTAATTGAAAAAACAATGTTCGACAGCTAATATGGGTCTGGGAGATAATTAGTACATCATTTAAATAAGTATTCTACTATTTACTTACATCCTCAGATCCTGTAAATGGTCGAACCACTCCTCGCTCACTCAAAGATTTATGGAAGTCAGCCAACTTCCATGTGCAACGTTCAGATCCCATCACATAAACAGGTTTCCTGCAAGAACAGTATTGGAGTTTTAAATCAGCATTTACAAAATAAAACAGGGCATCTCGGAGCTTTTATGTTCTAAATCATCACAGTTGATAGAGATAATTTTCATGCATACCCAGTACTGCAAGCCTCACTTATCATACTGACTGAATCTGCTGTGACAACAAATGCGTCTCCCCAAGCTAAATGTCCCATATATGGATTTGGCTCTGAATGTTATGACATGCAAAACTTATAAGATTGTGAGCTCTAGTAATTTAACTAGTATGAATTGAATTTTTCAAATCAATCAACAATACCTTCACCATCCCAGATGTAAACTTTTGGATTATTTGCAAGTTCTTTGATTATTATGTTTGAAACCTGTAGGTAGAATGACAGACGCATATATTGAGGGATAAGTGGCAGGTATTGGAAAAAGAAACTATGAGAAATGAGTGGCCATACCTTCTCAGGTGTCCTATTTGAGAAAAATATTCTGACACTCCCGCAGCTCACAAGCACGTTAGTCACAAAGGTACATAACTGCTTCGCTAGGTCCGTTCCATAACGACAGTGACCTAAACAATTTTAGGCACCATATCATATAATTATGTCTTAAATTCTCAGTCCATGAGAAACATCAAGAACAAAGAGAACGGGGAACTTTTAAGTTCTCTGCATAAAAATAATCATAAACCCAAACCCAAACAGAGCAGAACAAAAGAAATAATCGAACATGCCTTTTCAACTTCTAATTCTTTAATTGGGGCACGAACTCGTGACAATGTTTGATTTTAAAGTTTCAGTTATTGCTATGCTAACATTAAAAAAATAAAATAAATAAGAAAGCATTTCCTACAACAAATTCAATATAACTGGTGTTCTGAGATATATGATGGAATCTCACAAGGAATTGCATATCTTCAGCGCATAGCAAAGCCAAGTTTAGTTTTGGTAGTTGAGTTATTTTGAAGAGTCCGCATGATGTAAAAACAACAGCAATAATCAACTTCGACTCTCACAACAATTTCATCATTTAATTTCAAGGATCAACTTATGGTGTAGTGGAAAAGAGTTCCTCTTTACAGCAGATTTTCAAGGTTTGAACCTCCTCCCACCCCTCTCCCTCCTTCTCCCCCAGGGTTTGAATGCAACAAAAATCAATATATGCAGTAGTGACCACGAAGGCAATACTCCTATGAGATTAATATAACAAAAAATAAAATAGCATAATGCACGGACCACTATATCAAGAAAAGACAAACAATGGAAGTGAGACTGACAATTTGCACCAAAACTGTCTAATCACAAAAGAGTACAGTGGGTTAAAAGTGTAATGGCTAATTACATGAAGGCCCTCCAATGTTAACCACCAGCAAAGGCTTTGGCAAAGGTGCAAACTCGTCATGCCATGTACTAGCTGCACTGCGTAACGCAGCAAAATCAATTTGATGTAAGGCTCCCACGGTAAGAACCTGAAGTTCAATGGTCATGTTATAAACTGCTAATTACCATCTTCAAAAAGAGAGATTGTCAACAAAAAAGTCTCATTACTACCAACCAACTAGAGCAATATAATGTTTTGATACATACCACATGCTCATCAGGAGGTTCGCGTGGAGTTATCCACCTCTGAAGAAATCGAGGAACTTGTTCTTGTGCTTGGGGAGTCAAAGGATAATAATCGTGATGAGGTGTGACAACCAAGTCAAACCTACTCAAGTCTGACCTTGGATGTTGAATCTGCGTGAGAAAAATAAAATGAATATCGAAGCTTTTGTGCAACAACAGAAAGAGGATCGAGTTGAATTGGCAGGGCAGCTTTGGAAGCTGTGTCTGACACTGTATAGTATGCAAAGAGTCCTTACATATGCATTGGTTTATTATAGAACTTTGGAAGCTGTAGCTGTCACTGTACAATAGGCTAACATAGGTATATACTAGCCCTTATGTATATAACGGTTTATTCATCCATCTGATACTAATAGCAAAAGGTTACAAATTGGATCCTCCTTGGTATATTTTTTAGATAGCCATCAAAGAACCGTGTTATTTATAGAATGTAGCAAATAGCTTTATCAAGTGCAATTTAAATTAAGGGAAGGCCTCAAACCTGAACAAGGAAAACTTTTTCTGATGCTAAACGTTTTATAGAGCTTGCAACAGAAATTGTATCTCTTCCAGATGCAACTACCAATAAAGGGCCATCCCTGAAACAATGCAGCAAAACAAATAAATTAAAGAAAAAAGAGGTCTGTTTACTGATAGGAACTAAGAGGTGTAAAACGGAAAATTCGTATTGCAAATACCAACAAGTTTGGGACCGCTGCATATTTTAGTGGAGTAATAGGTTTCAAATCCAACATAGCTCCACAGGGCAACAATCACATAAATGCAGCACAAGGACGAATTAAAAGACAAAAAAAAATAACAGAACCTTTTCATGAGTCTACATCACAAGGTTAAAGCACCATTAGTCATTCACAACACAACCCTTTCATTTCCATATGAGCACATGATCTTCACAATCCATTAACCACCAATACCATAATCATGCATTTTCTTCACTTTCCTTTTCCTTTCACAAGGTTGCACAGATACCACGTCATCCATTAACCTTTACCACACGCCCATGTTCAATACAGATAAGCACGACTTACAAGAAGCGTACTTTCAAGTTTGCACCTTTGTTTGAATAAAACAGGTAAAATTCACTCGAAATGATATATACTTTTAACACTTTCAGTAACTTAACAAGTTCAAATTACACAAAAGCCTGTAAGAAAATTACTTCTCATAACTTTCTCGTGCCATATTCACAATCCGCTTCGAATCAGCTTCTAAAATTGACGACAAGCCCACATTGCGACCTTTCTCCGACGGCAGAGGTGAAAGTCTCCTCCGCCGCGACGCTATTAACCGCAAATAACTATATATCCGCCTTATGATGTAGTACAACAACTTGTGGAGAGAAATCGGTAGCCAATGCAACCACTCATTTATGCCTCCTCTTGGTCTCGTCACTCTCTACATCCATCCAATTAAATAAATGCTCCAAAAACCAATCCAAAAATAAAAGATTAAACCCTAATTTAGCAGGAACTAAAAAACAAGCAAAAATTATTTCTTTTTTTGTGATTAAGGAGTTGAAAAGGAGAGAAGTGAACTGACAAATAAGACGTGCTTATCATAGAGGCCAAGAGCACGAACTAAGCCGAGGCTCTGGTTTTCTGAACCGGGAAATCCGTTGCCGATGACGACGGCACGGCGAATGACACTGTACGCGCCGTTTTCGAAGATCTCCGGTACTCCCATGGTGGGACTCGGGGGTTCCGGTAGCCTTATTGGCTTCATGAATTGATTTCCACTCCGATTACAGATTCCAAACCCTAATTCCGTTCGAATTCGATAGCATGGAAATTTCCGGAGAGACAGAGAGGAGCCACTGGCTATTGCTAAGAACGTTTTGTTTTTCTGTTGAACTTTGCTGAAATGCAGGGTTGTTTTTAGATTTGCCTTATTGTGGGGGTGCAGGTGGAAAGCACGGCCCACAAATTAAAAGCCCAGCAACTGTGTGATAATTAAATAGAAAATTATTTGCAGCCCAATATATATATATATATATATATATATATATATATATATATATATATATATATATATAAAACACTACAAATCAGGGGCCTGCGGCTATTGTAACAGTGTGGAGACACTCTTGTTTGGTAATGTTTGTTTGTGCAGTGGCATGTGTTTTTTAAAAGAATTATTTTAAAAATATATTTTTTAATGAATTTTTTTTAAAATATATTTTGAAAATAAATTGCTTCCATAATATTAAACACTACCATAATTATCCTACGTGCTCCAAGTCTGATCTACTCTAGCGTTCGGGTTAATGTAGTTGATCCATGTCAATTCATCAACTATAAAATGATGTTATTTTATATAAAAAAAATTAAAATAATATTATTTTTTTATAAATACAAAAAAATATTAAAATAATATTATTTTAAATAAAATTTTAAAAAATCAATCTCTTAGATAAATTCTCATCCAGGTTTTATCGAGTTCACCGGATTAATTCTGAAAATCCAATAAAAAAACAAATCGAGCAAGTGAGATCTCATACATTTTAAAATGTTTGATCACTAAAAAAGTATAATCATGGAAATTCTTAGAGACCGGAGCAAGAGCAGAAAGATTGAATATGGAGTGCAATGCTTGCAGGGATGAGTGTTCATGAGATAGTGGGGAATCCACTTGACTAATGGCTAAGCATTTTCAATTGATTTCAGGGATCCAGTGAGTGGACCAATTTCAAATACAGTATAGTCCAATGCAGCAAGAGATGACAAATGTAATCAAGAATGATTTTCTTTTATTCAGAAAACATGAACACTTCTTCAATCTGTGTCGCGACTGTGTATCCTCAGATGGCTTCAAGAGCCAAATTCCCTACCATTCTAGCCAGAGGCACAGGACACTTTGTAACAATGTCAAACCTGGATGGATTTGAGGCATTACGAAATAAAGAGAAGCTTAATAGAAGAAGCTCCCCAAGGGACAAACTTGAGGAGAGGAACCCTTGCCAGTAATAAGGATCCAAATCAAAGAAAGCATCGAAGAACCTCCTCGTCCCCTTCAGATCAAGCTTCAACAAAGTCTCCATCCCAAAAGAATAAAACTCCCTTGTACACCTCCTCTCTAATGGCCACAAGCCATTCCACACTCTATGATGAAGCGGCCTGCCCCTGATCATTCTGGTTGAGCCAAGACACTCCACAATGGCAGCAGCTAAAATTGGGGCTAAGGCCATTGTTCTAGCCACCATGTACCCAGTTGAGGGGTGGACTACCCCTGAAGTCCCGCCGATAGCCATCACACTTTGAGGGATTCGTGGGAGAGGTCCTCCCATTGGAATCAAGCATTTCTCTTCCTCTATAACATTCTTCACTCTGATTCCTAAATGTCTTAGCCTTGCTACCATCCTGTTCTTGACCTCCATGTATGATAACAGAGGCTTACTAACCAAGGAAGTCTCTTCCAGAAATACAAGGTTGGAATCAAATGGCATAGCATACAAAAAGGTTGGAAGTTTTGAATTGTTTGCACGCAAACAAGGTTCATTTCCCAGATGGGAATCTCTCCAATCCATAAGAACCATTTTATCCAGATCAAATGGATGGTAATCAACTTCAGCTAAAATGCCATGAGCAATCTGATATCCATGGTTTCTTGGCTTATCATACTCAGTAAAAGTACTAGCAAAACCACTTGCATCAACAACTAAGCTAGCTCTTAGCTCAATCCCATCATTACAAACAATTGAAGATTCAAACTCCTCATGCTTCACTTTCCAAACCTTAGCCTTATGAAACCTAACCCCATTAGAGGCACAATTCTCCAACAATTTTGTCTTGAATTCCTTCCTGCCAACACGAGCATAAGGACGATCTAAATACTTGGTCTTGTCATCATCGATATAGACACAAGTCATAGGCCATGTTTTGTCCAAGCAATCAACAAGCCCCAAGCTCTCAAACTCATCAACCCAAACACCGTAGTTATTAGGCCACATAGAAAGCGGGGAAGGATCAACACAACATACCTTAACTCCATAGCGAGACACTTGCTCAGCAAGACGCAAACCAGCCGGGCCTGTCCCAATAACGATCACATCAAAGCAACGATGCCTGTCTGCAGGATCAAACCATGAGAGATCAAAATCCAAGGACTCAGGTTTTGATAGAGGTTTCAAGTCAAGAAAGCTTCCAAACTTGCTGCTTTGGATTCCATGGTGGGATTTTCTTGAAGGTGTGGTCTGGGGTTTTCGAGAAGAGAATAGAGGAGTAGGTTTATGGTTTAGCAGAAAAGTTTTTGCTTCAGGGGCTGGAGGAAACAGCCTGATAAGAGTTGCCATGTGCAAGTACCGGAGAGAAAGAGAGAGATAGGAAGCAGTAGTATGGAAACAAAGAAGAGTTGGCAGAGAAATTCTTGTTCATGGGAGAAGTACTGGAAGATAGTGTTGAATAAAGACATAGTGGAATCCCTGAGTCTCCGCAACAAAAGGATACTCCCATGACCTACCAGTGTGGTTGCAAGTTTCAAAGAAACAATGGGAAACATCAAATGAATTCCCCCAACTTCTACACTCATTCCTAATTGATCTCAAGTTTATAAATTTTATCGATTTGATCCTTTCTCGGTTCAATTTTTTTTTTATCAAATCTTCTTTAAAATAACATTCCATAAAATGTGAAAATGTTTACAAATGGAAAGAATCCAATTAAAAAACATGAGAAATGTTTGAAATTTAATAAAAATATTTGGCCCAAGTTTCAAACAAGCTAAGTATTTAGCGGAACAAACTAAATGTTAATACATTTAGATTAAGTTTTCGATCCTTCATATAAATACAATACAGAGATTTAGATAACGTTTAGAAACGCGGTTAAAATTATGTTTTTAAAATTTTAATTTTTTTATTTAAAATTATTTTTTTATATTTTTAAATTGTTTTGATGGACTGGTGTTAAAATAATAAAAAAATATATTATTTTGATATATTTTCAAATAAAAAATATTTTGAAAAACAACAGTATTATCAAACGCTACCTCCAGGCTATTCATTGACCAAGCCAGATTCTAAACAGGTTAAGATCATAGTACAATACCAAAAAAAAAAAACAAGAGGAAAAAAAACAGACCGTTTTAAAAAAATTCCAATATATCTAATTAATTTTTTGTTACAAAAATGTATGCAGAGAGATACGTTGATTACACTTATGTTGAAGTACACAGGGCCTTTACATTATTATATATATATCTAGAGGAATTTCAACGCATTTATGTCGAAGTTGAAATTTAAAATATCTTTATAATCGGATATAATTGAACATGGCATAATTTTATAATTTATTCGGCTAAGTATCATAATACATTTCTGATCCATGCAAAAAGCTTCATTCTCCTGATCTTCTCGGGGGAAAAAAATGAAAAGATGCTACCAATCGATACGGAGAGAAGGCTGGTTGGCCATTGTGTCTTGGATTGTTGATATGTGCATGTCTGCATGAACAAAATGTAGGCCCTCTTTAAACTAAGCCATTGCTCCTTCTTGAGGACCTGGTAGCTTTGTTAACAGTAGCTGTGAAAATCTCTTTATCTAGCTAATATCACTGCTTTCCTTCATTTGATTCGAGTTTGCAATAAGCTGTGTGATTTTACATATGGCATGTCTATTGCCTTTTCCTTTAGCCCGTGTGATGGCCTGGCACTGGCCTGTCCCCTGTGGCTGTTCTCATGATCTTGCTCTTATGTGCAAATTCCTTCGATTCTTTTAACAACGAGCTTGCATAAATAGGAAAGAAAAAACAAATAAAAATTTGGAAAAACCCGGTTTTTGTTTTTCAAAGCTGCGTTGTTTCAAGTTTTTTTTTTAAAAAAAAAAAAACTTGAGTTCGTTCTTGTTACCATGCCTAAAACTGCTACTGGATTTCTCTTGGTGTAAGAGGAAGAGAACTCCAAGCCCCAAGCCCCTGACTATACTAAACTATAAAACCAACTCTGCATTCTTTCTCCGTCTCCTGTAACCCCTAGATGGATTCTCTAACAAAATTATGGCCTTAGATCACAAAACAATCCCAAAACCTCCACCAACTATGAAAATTTTCTTTTCTTCAGAAGCTTAATCCATAATCACCAATCTAAGAAATGGTTAAAGAATGCAGATTTTCACACAAAATTTAACCAAATTATTAAAATGAACTGCACGATGAAAATGTTGCTGTTAAAGATGTTAATTCTGCAAGGGAATATCTATATGAGATACAGGAACTCTTAGCACTTAGCAGTCGTAGCTCTGGCATTGAATGTCAAGTTTATGAGCTGAAACAGGTCACATCGAGAAAGTTGTTACTTATCGAAAATAATAGAATCAACTCAAAATCAACAGAGCTACTTGGACATCGGAGATATATCACCAATTTCCTTCAGTTTCTAAATGTAAATGCTTCAAGTTCTTAGGATAAAGAAGCAATAATCCACATTTACATTTGTAAATAAATTCTCAGATTTGATGCCAGAATTTTTTTTTTAATTGAACCCTGTACCTCTATCTGCAATAACGCGGCATAATTAATTCACTCTTTGAAGTTTCCACTCCAATACAAGCCACAACTGGAAGTTCCATCATTTAGCTGAAGAAGACCATTAGCTTTCTGCTGGAGCAGAACTTTTGCCTTTGCGTGATCTCTTTCTTTTCCTGCCTCTACTTCTCACTGTCTCATCACCACCTTTGCTTTCCTGTACAAAAACCTCCACATTTTAATAATGTAAAGTATCACTGTTATTTCAGCTCATGGGTGCCCAGGGATTTTAACTTAACCAGTTTTTTCAACACCTCAAAGTTATTGAATTAGTAATACTTTCCAGGATTAGTTTGAATATTAAACACATCCATGAGAATACATGTATGTACCCAGATCTCACCATCTCATGATACTCTAAACAGTTTCATCTATATTCTTTCAGTTGGCAAACCCTAAATCACCCTTTCAGAGGCCAGTGAATTGGCTCGTTTGAAATGTCTGATTTGAAATACACAGGTAACAATCAAAAACACACAAAGCTGAGTACCACCATAGATTACACTCCCTATTATAACCCTGTCAGTTACCAGAAAATAGATGCGTTAACAAGCAAGATTGAAAAGCTATATCTTGACTACAACATTGTTTTCTCATTTGTTGAAAAGCTATATCTTGACTACAACATTGTTCTCATTTGTCAAAATTTTACCATAAGTGACCGCAACCATTTCCACTACATCTTTATTTTTAACCCTTTTCTATAGCAGGCCAACACATTGAACACATCCATGGAATAATTGAAATAAAAGGGCCAAGGTGATATCAACAATAAAAAATGATGACCAGAAGTTTAATTACCCATCTGCTAGATGACAAGACAAGGCCATGAATTTCAACTCGAAAACCTCCAAGTTGCAACTAAAAATGTGCAAAAAGAAAATGACAGGGAGAACGCCATGTCCAGCAGCACTATTCTTTCTCACAATTAACAGTGACAAGAACAATAGACAATAACTACCGTCCATGTTAAACAGGACAGGATTCAAGTCCGATTATAAACATAGCAATGGATTTAAAAGCATCAAACATACAATTATGAACCATATTTCTCTAGTCCAGATGTTGCAATTCAGCAGTGAGTAATCCCCATCATTGCTTAAACATAAGAATCCACCAAAAAGTATAAAAACATTCAAAAACCTTCACTAACCTTCCCTGACATGGAGTTTGTGTTTTGACGACTCTTTTTCTTCTGGACTGAAAGTGGATTTGGACCCTGGAAAGTTACACAAAGTTGACCAGATGAGCATAGACATTCCTCTTGAAAGTACTTGGCAAGTTAGCAATAGCATTCTACCACGTACCTTTCATGTCAATTAAATTAATATTAAGTGATTCAGTTTACTATACTGCGATGTTCAAAAACAAGTTTACTATGCTGCTGCGTAACACATAAAAACTATATTGCCAGTAGCATCCACCTCAAAGCTATAAATTAAATAAATATATCAAACATCATTTAAAAAAATCTTTATGGGCCATGAACAGTGATCATAGTTTTATAGATAGATAAGCACCATGGATATTCCACAATTTTATTGTACACAGTATCTAATTTCTCAAATAACATGTTCTTCGTCATTAATTACTTAGAAAAGAAAATAATTCATGGAACATCTTTGTGCTTTCAAGAAAATACTGTTTTTTTATTAGAACAATTGTAAGCTGCGATTAACCTATAGCTGGACCTAAGATGTTCACTTCCCATTAAATAGAAAAAGGAAACACCCTGCTGATCAGGTAATCCCCTTGTCTTGCAGATTAAGCAAATGGCCTAGTTACACAGCAATCAATTAATCTCCCCCCTCGTAGTCCTGAACCCCCCCCCCCCTCCAAAAAAAAAAAAAACACAAAAGCAAGCCCCAAGTTCGTGTAAACATAAAGCCATCCCAGATATGGATTCGTTCGTCTTTTTAGCCAATGTCTATCAATTTCATATTGTTATTACTTAATTCTTTAGCATAAATAACATTGATTTTTTTTCATTGGAGTCATGGTTGCAAGCAGCGACACAGGGACACCTTGGAATGCATGATGATAGAGAGATGCTATGATGATTCCATTCATGCTTTAACTAGAAAAGTAGATAATGTAAACAAAAACATTAGAAAAGAAGAGCCAGATATCCCCATGTGACCATAGTGGAGAATAACACAAACAGCACAATAGACCCCTTCAAGATGTTGTTCCTTACTGGTTAAGTATATGCATATCCCAAAAAAATAGCAAACAACATAATACCCCCTTCTAGCAGTTTTTATCGGTTAAAGATGTTAGCAATAAACAAGCTTGAAGCAGACAATATACCTTAGCTTTGTTTCTCTTGAATTGAGGTCTATCCTTGACCTTCATTCCCTTTCTAGAAGAATATTTCTGAGGCTGCATTTCCAAATTTTCATCTTCTGGACCTCCATTTTCATCAGAAGAATCTCCAATTTCCCAATTTTCCACTAAGTCCTTAGTCCTCTTTTTTAAGAGTGCGACTTCTTTCTCGGTCATATGTGACCGTTCTTCTTCTGAATTTTTGGCAAACTGCCGCTGAAATGCAGATGGTGGCTGAAGAAAGAGGGCATTTCTCAGACCAAATATGAGAGGGACACCTGGCACCTGTAGGACAGTTTATCACAATTGTTAATGGACATTCCACGGTTATTTCTAGTCACTAATCTGAGTACGAGTACTGCTGCATCACTGTGCATTTCCCAATTCATTTTAACCAGCTAACCTGGCTACTGGATGGATCCCTTCCAATATGATAGCTGGTAAACAAAAAACAGAGCTAAACTGCCGATCTATTAGTGCAATTACAGGGATCAATCACAAGTTTACCAGATCAGCCTTGCAATCCTTCCAAAAAGATCTTCATCTAAGGGACACCCAAGGCCATGCTACAGATATTCCAACTTCTAACACCATTTCAGTTGAAACACACAAGGATTATATGATTAATGGACTGAAATTTTAATTCTTCAGAAAACACCATTAATGGACTGATTAATGGTGTTTGAAACAATTCTACTGAGGTCAGTATTTAACAATTTTTCAAATCCTCAATTAAACATATAAGAAAACATAGCTACAGATTACACAATCCATAAATTTTTGGCATAAACATATCACATTGTGATCAACTATCCAGTACCAGCACAATTAAGGGATAAACAATTCATTAACAACCAAAAATCATGTAAAATAATTTAAAATGAAAAAAAAAAACCCTAACCTCCTGAAACTTCTTCCGCATGTCAGTATCCTGAGTACCAACATAGAAGTGGTCCGGGTTATTTTCTCCAATAATCTCCACAATGCAACCCTCTGCATTCTTGTTTTGTTCATGATCACACCTGCCATTGAAATGGAACTTCAAAATCATACCAAACCCAGAAAAGAGTAAAATCTCTAAAACCCAATTTCAGAAATCCACAAGCCCATCAAATTCAGCAACAAAACCCCAAAAGATAAGGCCTTTTGACACCATAAAAACCCACCTTGCAATCATAAGCGTATTAGCTGCCTGAAGAGATTCAGTGTAAGATTTCCCAAGTCTTTTCAGCTCTGCCAAAACACACCTACAACCCCAAAAACAACAACAAACGAATAAAAATCCAATCTTTCTTCTTATTTTTGAACACAAACTAAAAGAAAAGCAAAAGGGAGCAGACCTGGTGGTGAAGAGCTTGACAGAGCCACCAAGAATGTTAGAAACAGCTGTATCAGCAGGAGCAATGTTATTAACTATTAAATGGTGAATAAATGTGCCGTCGCATAAGACTTTGTACGGCTGACGGAACCCAAAACATGCTGTGTAAAATCTCACTGCCCGCCGGTGGCGTTTCTGCTTCTTTACTCTCATGTCTAAGAATTTGAGGAACTGGTCGGTTTTGGAAGTAGCACAGGAAGGGTCTTTCTTGCTTGCAGTTTTGCAGAGGAACTAAAACCCTAACTTAACCGGTGCTTTGATTTTTAAAACCCTAAAAATTGCATCTTGAGTTGAAGGACTGACTTGAACTAAATAAGGATTGAGGGATCAGACTGGCTGGATCAGACTGGCTGGATCGGACTGGGTCAGGTTGGGTTTCGTCACCTTTGGTCCTTGTTTTTCTTCATTGTAAAACATTTTTTAACTTTTATTACACTTGTTAAAACTGAGTTTCATGGCGACAAAAACATCGTGGAAATTAATTAAATAGTGCTTAATTATCACAAAAATAAATATAAAGAATCGAATAGAATAACACTTAATCTTTGTTTATGGTGATTAGGTTATGTAAAAAAATATTCATTTACTTGTCATCATGAAAAAATATTTTTAATTTATTAAATGAAATTTATTTTAATTAATTAATATTCAAAAAAACATGAAAAAATTACTGTAGCTTTTCCACGCCTTTCACTTTCTATTTTTAATATATTATATTATTATAATTATTATATTATATTATATTATAATTATTAAGTAATACTTTAAAAAGCGTAAGAAAACTAAAAGGTATGGAGAAGTTACTATAGCTTTCCCACGCGCTTTCACTTATTAATATATTATATTATTATAATTATTATATTATAGTTATTATTACTATCCTTTCACTTGTTAATATATTATATTATAATTATTATTATTATTATATTATATTATAGAAATGTCTTTATTTTTTTTTATTTTTTTTAATGAATTTTTTTGTTTGATTTAGTTTGTTAATGTTAGTTTTTTTTAATTTAGTTATCAGATTTTCATGATACGGATCCCGGATTTGATAGGTTAACTTGGTTTGACGAGTTAACCCGAATTTTTTTTATTTTTAATTAATTTTTTTCGTTTAGTTTAGTTTGTTGGTGTTAAATTTTTTTCTATTTAATTATCAAACTTTCATGACACGTATCCTGGGCTTGACGGGTTAACTTGGTTTAATGGGTTAACCCAGTTAAATCTGGATAAACCTGTCATTTTTTTTTTCTATTTAGTTATCAAACTTTCATGACGTGAATCCCAGGTTTTACGGGTTAACTTGGTTTGAAGGGTTAACCCAATTAATTCAATTTTTTTTCTTTTTCTTCATTAGTTTTTTTCTTCTTGTTGGTTTTTTTTATTTTTAATTAATCTATTTAATTATCACACTTTTATGACACGACCTTATAACCAGACCCACATCCAATATTCTTGGGTCCGATGTTGCAGCCAGACTCACTTAAACTTGGATCATGCAAGTTTAATGTTATTATTAATATTATAAATATTACTTTTAGGTCAGGCGTTGCAGCCAAACCCAAGACTTTTAGGTATAGCTTTGCAGAAAAACCCAAAACTTTTAAATCTTAGTTTTTTATATATTTTTTATGAAAAAAAAATGACCCGCGACATCACGCGGGTCATGTAACTAGTAGCATTGAAAACATGTTTTTTTTATTGATTTAATATAGTTGAATAATTTTTTTGTATCAAATATATGAAAATTCAGCATTTTTACTAGAAAAGAAATGTTTTAATAAATTACAAATTAAAAGGATTAAGTACAGTGATATTTCGCGTTGCGATCCAGTTATACTTTTGAAAAACTTTAAAAAAATTTATTTTTAAATTAAATTTTTATTTTTTATCGTTTCAATATACTAATATCAAAAATAAATTTTAAAAATAAAATAAAAAATAATATTTTTATATAAAAAAACATTTTGAAAATTGTTTTTTACCATATTCCCAGACAAGCAACCTTCAATTAAAATATGTTATCAATTCAATATTCATTGAAAGGATTAATTAGTTATTTCACTAAATATCTGGTGACGAAATATAATCAAATAGTTCACCTTACTATTTTCAAAAGTTGAACTGTTGTTTCATCATTTTTTTATTTTTTTGTTAAATTAATTTTTAATTTTTTTATATTGTTTTGATATATTAATATTAAAAATAAATTTTAAAATAAAAAAATAAATATTATTTTAATATATTTTTTTAAAAAAAAAACTTCAAAACACAATTATTTTAAAAATTCATTTAGTATTACATTATAATTACATTTTAAAGTATTTTAAAGAACCTCAAAGATTTATCAAGAAGTCTTCTGTAAAGGACAAGGGATTTTGTCAGGTAGTTTTCATCATTTAGTGTATTTTAAGTCACTAATGTGCAGTTCATGAATGATTAGAAGAAAACAAGCCTTAGCAGCAGAATGATTACTGAAATTCCATATGCCAATTCCATAAGAAAACAAGCCTCAGCAGCCTCAACTTTTTCCTAGAGGATGATGCTGAGCTTGAACACATAAAGACGGTGAGATTTCTTTCTTTTTGGTTGATTTGACTCTTCTATTAAGATATTTGGTTTTTATCCAAAATTAGTACTTGATCCTTTTCTCTTTCTGATGCACAGGTTCTCCTTGTTTTAGGAGTATGCTGCAGGACGCATGCTAACGGAGGAAGTGAAGAACCGCCTTGGCACGATGACGTCGCGCAGCCCCAGCCAGTGTTACTGACAAAGTAAGCCTTCGACATTTCCTCAATAAATTGATGCATTTGCAGATTACTGTGTTTACCGTCTTCCATCTGAATTGCCCTCGAATGTGGTCTTATGTTCTTGAATAGTTTCCAAAAATCTCAAGAATTTGGAGTGAAAAAGACACTGATATCCATCTTTCTGGTCATTTCCTTATTTCAGGTCGTGGATGCCTTTATGGCTGTAAGGCCTCTTCCCAATATGTTTGACTGAATTTGAAACAACTCCGGTGCTTGAGTCGAAGAATCCACCGGTGCATTTATTTTTCAGGCGAGGCTGTGGAGTGCTCATGACACAAATAGCCTCCCGGAGATAGAAGACCAGTGACCAATGTGCAAGCATCGGATTTTTTTCAAAAATTATCTTAAAACGCATAAACAAATAGGCTTTTAATAAAATCTATAATTGATCTACCTATTCATAAAAAAGAAAGGAAAAATCTCTAAGATTATCCATGCTTCAAAAGTCTAAGAAGAACATTATTTATCTTACAACGATGGTTATTACAAGAGAAGCCCTTGATGATTCCAGATAATATCCATGACAACTCTCACCTGGATCATCCATGTTTCATAAGAAGATAAAATTAGTTTTCTCTCATGTCATAATATCAATTTATATAATATTATATTTTTATTGCAACAAGCATGGAGGAGGAGATAAGACTCAATTTTCCTTAATTAGCTCAAGAAACAAAATATCTATAGTCTTCTTGTCCCTGACACTAATAAAAAGAAAGGGGGTTAATCCAAGTAGCAAGTGCTCATTAAAATTTCAGGTTAATTTCTATTGCCTACCCCCCGAATAAAATGATATACAGTTAAGTTTTTATAAATTAATATAACTCATGCTATAAATATTTTATTAATTACTAGGGATATTATTTAAATTTTAAATTTAAACTAGGACCAGAAAAAAATATTATTTCATTGAAGTTATTAATTTACATAAACTATACTATAGAAATTCTCACTTGAACCAAAAAAAAGTCATTTACAAGTGAATGGTGCTAATTTCATGGGAATATTCTCTGTGAAATGTTAAACCATTAAATTTATGAAAAATATCAGCATAACATTTTTGGAAATTGACTTGGAAAATAGAATACAGTTAAAATTAGGAAACAAATGAAGAAGGTTACAAAAAGAAATTCTAGATTAGGAGTAAACAGCTCGGCAGCTCAGGGAATTTATGGCGAGGTGAGGAAAACACTGGATACACACAATCTACTGCCCATAAATGCATCCTCATACAGGAGGATAAGCCTTTGTAGTTGGAGAAAGGTCAGTTTGCTTTAAAAAGAGACACAGTGCATGGGGATCGTCAAGTCAGGACAAGAGACATTGCCCCCACACTTCTCTCTTCTTTTGTCTTCAAGTATTACAATAACTCTCTCTCTATCCTCCGTCTTGATAGCAAAAAACAGCACTTTCAAAGCTTTGGATTAGATTAGCTTAACCTTTCTCAAGTTGAAAACTTGACCCTTCACCCTCCTCTCTCCTCTCATCCATTTTCCCATCTCCTTCCTCATACTTTCTTGGGTTTTTTTTTTAAAGTGATTTGCTTTTACTTTCCCCGTCCCCACCATCATCACCCCCACAAGCTTCACAGTCGCCAAGACTCTTCTTTTATCATATAGTTTACTCTAGAGGACAATAATATATACCCCCAGTTCGAATAATAGGTGCCTCCCTTCACTCTCTAGAACAAAGGAAAATATAAGAGTATTTGGTGCAAGATTGACCTGTAACTCTCTCTAACCAGTGTCAAAGGCCTCTACTTTGATTTTTCCTGGTATATTTCTTCTTCAGATATTTCTTCTTCCTTTCTTTCACTTTGAGCTTTGTTTTTGGTCTTGCTGATACGGGTTTGTGTTTTGTGAGCTGTGTTTGCTATTTCTGTTTAGCGGATCCCTGGAGTTTGATTATTGGGTGTGGGTTCTTGAATTTTTGTGGGTTTAGTTTTACTTTTGGGATGTGGGTTTTTTATTAAATTGAGAATAGTTGAGAGTTGTGTTAGATCCAAGGTGTTTGATAGGTATTTGAGGACTTTTATCATATTATTTGGAACATTTTCTCAAAGGAGGTCTGGGATTTCTATGACTGTTCAGTTTTCCCTAGAAAGTCTGACTCAATCTTCTTAGAAGGTGAGATCTGGATGGTCAGGTTAAATAATAGTTGGTTGATTAAATTCAATTGATTTATAGTTTGCCTTTTTCTTTCAATTCTATATCCAGTGACTCTGATTTGATCATGATCCATCTATTTTCTTGTATGAAATCCATGAGTGTGCTGCTTGTTGATCTGTTTACTTCTTTCAATATAAGATAGTTTATGGCTCTATAGACTTTGAAACTTTTGTTTTTCAATGGGATGGTTGCGAATAATAGACGTGTATGAGATCTTGTTTGAATAATTATGCTTAAGTAAATGAAAAGGTGGATTATTAAAAGTGAGATTCAATGATATTCAATGATCATGCACACCTTATCTTTTTGGAAATTATAGGGTTTTGAGCAGTGTTTTTAATTGTAATTTTTATTAATGTCTACAGGTTTTATCGAAAGTCAAGCTTAGGGTGGAGCAGTTTGAGGAATTAAAGTTTGGTGATTGGAATCAATTCGAGCTTCTTATAACCTCTAGTCAATTTTGGGGGGTTTTGTTCTGTGAATGATGTCGATGTTTGATGAGACGGGGTTTTGTGGTGACATGGATTTCTTCTGTACCCCTCTCGTGGAAGGAGATGTGAGTGCTCCACAGGTAGAACCTGAGGTTACTGTGGAGGATGATTATAGTGATGAGGAGATTGATGTTGATGAGCTTGAGCGAAGGATGTGGAGGGATAAAATGCGTCTCAAAAGGCTAAAAGAGCAGACCAGAAGCAAGGAGGGGATTGATATTGCTAAGCAGCGCCAGTCCCAGGAGCAGGCCAGGAGGAAGAAGATGTCCAGGGCACAAGATGGGATCTTAAAGTACATGTTGAAGATGATGGAAGTTTGTAAAGCTCAAGGTTTTGTTTACGGGATTATCCCAGAGAAGGGAAAGCCAGTGACTGGTGCATCTGATAATCTTAGAGAATGGTGGAAGGATAAAGTCAGGTTTGATCGAAATGGTCCAGCTGCCATAGCTAAGTACCAAGCAGATAACTCGATCCCTGGAAAGGATGAGGGCTGTCATTCAATTGGCCCAACCCCACACACCTTGCAGGAGCTTCAAGATACCACCCTTGGCTCGCTCTTATCTGCATTGATGCAGCACTGTGACCCTCCCCAGAGGCGGTTTCCATTAGAGAAAGGTGTTCCTCCACCATGGTGGCCTTCTGGAGATGAAGAATGGTGGCCACAACTGGGTTTGCCCAAAGACCATGGCCCCCCACCTTACAAGAAGCCTCATGACTTGAAGAAGGCATGGAAGGTGGGTGTTCTCACAGCAGTGATTAAGCATATGTCCCCTGATATTGCCAAGATCCGCAAGCTTGTGAGGCAATCCAAGTGCTTGCAGGACAAGATGACAGCCAAGGAAAGTGCTACTTGGCTTGCAATTATCAACCAAGAGGAATCATTGGCTCGTGAGCTTTACCCGAATTCCTGTCCACCATTGTCTTCATCCGGAGGGAGTGGATCTTTGGTCGTTAATGATTCCAGTGAGTATGATGTTGAAGGAGCTGAAGATGAGTCAAACTTTGATGTGCAAGAGTGCAAACCCGAGACTCTCAGCTATTCTAATCTAGGGATGGAAAGAATGGGTGAAAGGCTACCTCTTCGACAACAACCTTATCCAATCAAGGGAGAAGTTATCACCAGCACGGATTTTATTAGAAAGAGAAAGCCATCCAGTGATATAAACATGATGGCGGATCAGAAGATCTACACATGCGAGGCTGTTCAATGTGCTCATAGTCAAATCCGATTGGGTTTCCCCGACAGGGCTTCTAGGGACAATCATCAACTAAATTGTCCATACAGAAGCACTTCATTGGAGTTTAGAGGGTCAAATTTTCATGTTAATGAAGTCAAGCCTGTCATCTATCCTCAACCATCTGCACAGTCCAAGACAACTGCTCCATTGGTGAACCCAGCACCCTCTTCCTTCAATCTATCAGGAGTTCCTGAAGATGGGCAAAAGATGATCAGTGAGCTTATGTCAATCTATGACACTAATATTCAAGGCAACAAGAACACAAATCGTGGTAACAATTTGGTCACAGAAGGTCACAATGTTTTCCAGCCAAAAATCCAACACCAGCAGGACAACCACTTCCGAAGTCAAAGCAATATGATTAACGGAAGTATCTTCGAAGGGTCCAACATCAACCAAAACCATCAAATGTTTTCCCAGGAAGGTGGTCAGTTTGACAGGTTCAAACCCTTGAATTCTCCGTTCGAGACCAACCAAAACAACAGCGGCTTCAACTTGATGTTCGGCTCCCCCTTTGATTTGTCCTCTTTCGACTACAAAGATGATCTACAAGTACTGGGAATGGATACTCTGCCAAAGCATCAGGATGTTTCAACCTGGTTCTAATATCATTACCAAAACTATCTCCTTGGACTGGAAGAGCTTTTCTAATCTTGCATTACATCCAGGGCAAACTCTCACTGCCTAGAAACTGATATGGCCGTCCTTGTATTTTATTATTTACTCTCTTTTTAGGGGTAGAATTTAGATAGCTAGCAGGTACCGTTCGTGCTAATAAAGTTTGTGCAAAACTCTCATAAATTGAACTGCTGTTCATTACGTATAAGGTGAGATATGCTGTCAAATAAATAAGTTGTGATGTATTTACTCAGTTGGCTATCATATGGTTGAGAACACAGCCATAATTTGTAGGGCTAGGAATCTGATATTATGGTTTGTAATCTGTCTTGTAACGCCAACATGTTGGCTGCCTCTTGCTGAAATGAAGGGTTGTCTTTTTGTGAATCTCTCACGGGCTCATGGCCATGTCCATGTGAATACAGACCCACAAAACTTAGTTGTGAGATGCCAAGTTGACTAGTTTCTTCGACATTAATTAATCAAGCTGGCGATATGGTATGGTGGGTGGGGTCTCTCACCATCCCAGTCAAGCACGGCTCCTCTCTTGGAAGCTCTTGGGATCTTTTCATTACTGCTGAGGGTTTGAAAAGCTGTCAGCAGTCAACATCTTGCTCGTTCAGATTCAAGAAATTGAGAGACTTGTGGTCTCAATAGTTAATCCACTATGCTTCTAGGTCCCTTGTGACATGACAGCATATACTGAAAAACAAAACATTACTGGCTGAGATTTAGCTTCACGTTTTTATTAATTTGGAGTCTTAAGTCAACATTTTGGGCGTTGAGATCACAGTTCTTAAACTCTCTTGGTGAATTTAATATTACATCATTTCATGATTTCTTGAAGAAAAAATTAGATAAACTGTTTTAATATTTTTAAAATCATATTAAATTTTGATTGGATTAATCCTTCAGATTAATAACTTCATTCTTATCCAATTTAAATCCAGACCATAATGGATTAATCCATGGCATGGAAAAAGTCAACAGACTTGTGGTCTCAATAGTTAATCCACTGTGCATGTAGGTCCCTTCTGACAAGACAACATAAACTAAAAACAAAACATTAATGAATTTATAGTGTTTAAAAGTGTCAGTAATAATTATTTTTTATTTAAAAATATATTAATAAACTCTTAACTTCATGTATTTGTTAATTTAGAGTCTTAATTACTATCATTGGTCTCTAAAATGTATGTTTCTGTTAATGTCTGAATATTAAAATATATTTGGAATAAAACCAATTTTTTATTATTATATATTAAAACTATCCAAAAAAATAAAAATATCAAATTAATAACTTTTTTTTATCCAAACATTTTTTAAAGCATATGGATGATGTCATCAAAGACTTAAGTTTTAAGCATGTGAGGATTAGGGAATGCTTAATTACTCTTTCTTCCGTCTCTTTCCTTTCATTTGTTAATATCAATTTGCGATGCAAGGAAAGATGGTAGGGTCAGAAGTGGCTATCAAATCATCCATTAACAAGTCTCCTTTGGATAGCTACTACGAGTTCTTTATTTATTTATTTATTTATTTTATCTTTTTATATCAATCCAAATAATGTTGTGTTAGCTCAAGGAATATAGCTAAATTTATTGTAAGATGCTATCAAAAAAATAAATTCCAAAGATTTTCAATCACTACATGGGATTTATTAAGTCTGATTTTGTATCCTTTTTTTTTTTTGTTGATTTTAAAATTATAGTTATCACACACTTAGCTGAAGGCTGATATCTTATATTTATTGAATCAATCAGAGTTTATCTCAAAATAACATCATTTTATTTAAGAAAAAAACTCGAACAATGTCGTTTCGAACAAGAAAAAACTTTCTTGTAGTTGACTTAGTCAGGTCTTATCCGGGTTTATCCGAGTAAACCGGGTTGTTGGTTGACCAATCAAATCACTCAAGTTTAGCTAAGTAAAATTTCAAAATAATTAAAATAAAAACCCAACATAAACCACAATATCAACTCATCAAATCATATCGAATTTAATAACTATGCCCCAAACTTCCTCTACAATGAAGCCTTTCTAGTCTCATGTGGGATCTCATAACCATGTTCATGGGCATCTCTCTCGTTATGTCAGCTCCTCTTGATCTAGGGTTTTGGCATTTGACCCAAAGCTTGTGCTGCGCTTCTGGATGAAGATACGCCCGTTTAAGCGCGGTTAACATGTAGAACGAGAAGAAGATAATATTTTCAAAGCATGGACAGTGTCACCATTTATCTATGGAATGCTGTGTCTTTTTCCTTTCATTTTATATTAAAAAGAAAGAGAGAGAAAAATCTCTCAGACCATTCGATCGTTTCCCTTGACATTAGGGTTTACTCGCCAGTAAAAGAAGCATATTTAAAATTAAAAAATAATAATCAATAGTGATTTGCAGTTTTGAAGTTTTCTTGTTTGAAAGTATGATAATTATTATTTTTTAAAATGATTTTTATTTTAAAATATATTAAAATAATATATTTTTTATTTTTTAAAAAATTATTCTTGACATTAGCACATCAAAATGATTTGAAAATATAAAAAACATATTAATTTTAAAAAAAAAATTTAAATATTTTAAAAAACGTTTCTGAAACACAATGCCGAATACTGCTAATTGAGTTTTTTAAATTTATTATCAAATTTAAAAATCTTGATTTGGGTTTTAGATTTGGATCGTACATCCTTTATTGATATCCTCTTATGTTTATTAAACCCGAATTATTGAATTTAAAAAACATTTATAAAAATAATTTAAACATATTTGAACAATGACAAGAAAAGTTGTTATTATTTTTTTCTCTAAATATCATTGAAAATTACCAATGAGCCACTTGACATCACACGTGAAAGGATTCAAATTTATATATTTTTGGATTTGAAATGGCGATTTGATTTGGTCTCGTGGGCTTTTCCTCGGCCTACTTGTTTTGTATATAAGGCTTGGGCTTCTAGATTATAATTGGGTTTTGATTTCCTGGCCTCCTGAGTTAATTTCATATGGGCTGGACTTGAATATATCTCTTGAGCGGGCCTTCTTTTGTGATTTCAAGCTATGTCAACTTAAAGCCCATTTATTATCTGAGTGGAATCGTTGCATACTTGCTATCAAGAAGATGTTTCTCCACTTGGATTACCCTCAATTGGCACCAGCAGCAATCAATCATAGCATTATAGTTACCGGCATGGTGACTAGGTGATTTGTTGAATTGGAACATGGTTTGGGTCAGATTTATTGGGCTCGTTTAGAAGATTAACTTTATTAAATTTGAGTAATTTAGTTGATTTGATTAAATATAGATGAAATTATATTTTTTAATTATTGTTTAAAATGATATCATTATTTTTTTATAAAAAAAATTATCCAATAAAACATTATTTTTTTAATAGATTCAAGTTGAGTTGACCAACCTATGATCTAGACTTTAAAGATGAAACTCTCGGCCTTATTTGTTTTTGTATTTCGAAAACTCTTTTGAAAAAATTTAAAATTTTTTTATTTTTTTTTTACTTCAAATTAATATTTTTTTTGGTATTTTTAGATTATTTTGATACTCTGATTTCAAAAATGATTTTTTTAAAAAAAAACATTATTTTGATACATTTAAAAAAAAATACTTTGAAAAGCAACCGCAACCACACTCCCAAACAGACAATTTGATGACCTAATGGGGCATACTAGGTCAAACCTCAGGTAAAAAAAGTATTGTACATGTGTTTTGTCATGGAGTGATTATTTTCTTTTCAATAAAAAAATAATTATACAAGCTTTTCTAGTGTATTTTTTGTTATAAAAAATTCTCAATCACAAATCAAAATGTTTATATACATATCTAATTAATTAAATTAATATTTGATCAAGAGATAACTAAGATTAAAATATTTTATCTT
>Ga0307517_10001332_pt1 | contig 41501 bp, 30 predicted proteins | sample 23_EM_MG_FD_194515 | JGI IMG/M metagenome (GOLD analysis project Ga0307517, IMG submission 194515) | Populus trichocarpa ectomycorrhiza microbial communities from riparian zone in the Pacific Northwest, United States - 23_EM | ecosystem: Host-associated > Plants > Roots > Unclassified | place...
CCGGAAACCATAACCGTTAACTGTCCCTTTTGGTAAAAGACCGGGCAGACCTGTCCAGATGAGAGTGGCAGACGTAGTATTAGTCGGTACAATGATCTTCGCCGATTCGCCATTATCAAAGGTGCCGTTCCTGTTGAAGTCGAACCAGCCTGTTAGCCAGGCATCACTTCCCGTTGTATTGCCAAGTGTTAGTTGTATCTTGTAAAATCCGCTGCCATCGTAAACAGGAAAAACGCTCACGCCGTCCTCATCAGATCCGATCGTATTGTCATCTGAATATTGGAGAGGATCAGCGTCTCCGGCAATTGTCCCGATCTTTAAGGTCTCGATCTTATCGATAGAAGGGAAGGGCGCCTGATAATTACAACTATTATTGACATGGTATAACAAGTCATGTTCTGCATTCCCGTATGAAGCAGGAAGATCGCCCCGATCGACCGATTCAAATATCCCAAAAGCAAGGGCCATGCCCCCTGATGTATTGCCGTGATCAAGGAAAACGTCAATGACCAGGGGATCAGCGGTTGCCGAAAGTGTGGACAAAATAGGGTTTTGACCGGATTGAAAGGCCTCTCCATATGTACTGGAAAGAATGACAGTCTGTGTACCACAACCAGTCAAAGGATCGCTGTTCTGTGAAGAGTTTCTTAAGAACTCGATCGTTTGCCAGCTTGTTCCGCTGGTTTTCAACGTAGTTAATTCATATTGGTTGCTGGCTTCCGCGTCGGCGGCTATGAATCGAAAAGGAACAGGGATCCCGCTCCGCGTTGCCGATACCGTCATGGTAAAACCGCAGGTGCCCTGAATGAAAGTAGTGTTATCGAATAAAGCGGGTTGAATGGCAGGATTTGAAAAATCGTATAATAAATGTAATATAGACCCGGACCATGTATTCATTACAAAAGGCACGGGTTCACGGGGAGAGGTATGTAAAAAAGTGGCGGTAACCACTAATCCTCCATTGGTGTTGAACGTTCTTGAAGCGCCTTCTGTAATGGTAAAACCGGCCCAGTCGAACCACCATATTTCCTTTGTCAATGCCCCGGTCCCCAGGGTAGCATGCTGGCTATAGACTGAATGAAAAGAAATTAAAATAACCACGAATAGGGGTAGTCGCCTTTGCATAGCCGGGAATAGGAGTGTAATAACCGCCAATAATAATGCTTTATCCAGAATGGTCAAAATTAATCTTGAACAGGCTGCGGAACACCCTGTTGCATAGATTATTAAATTATTAAAATCCCGTAAAATAGAATTATTTTCGCAACGAAATTTTACGGGAATTTCATCACTTGTTTGAAATAGTAAAACTACATGATAAACCTTTTTAAAAGCTTTTTTCAAAAGAAGGTCAAAGCCAAATCAACGATCCCTTTCACGGACGATGACCTGCGCGGGCCGATACAGACCAACCGTGCTTCCCTGAACCTGGTCGGCAACTGGATCGACGAGGACGCCTTCGCCGCTTCCTGCTTCCGCTACGGGGTGCCGGACTTCCTTCAAAAAGATATCAATAAGCCGATCGGCCCTGCGCCAACGTATACGGACCTGATGCTGCTGGCCGCCCGGAAATACCTCGACGAGGTCAACTACCTGGAGATCGGGGTGTCGGTAGGCAAGAATTTCTTTCAACTGCTGAATGCGCTGGATCATGCCTCCTTTACAGGCTTCGATATCGAAGAGATCAATCCGGTCATTGAACGAAGGCTGGAATTGAAAAATAAGACGGAATGGGATACCCCTGCTAATTCCATTAAAAAGAATAGATCTTCCTTAAAGAATTACCAGTTTGGAGCTAAAAAAGTATCCTACCTCTCCGCCGATGTATGGGACGTGAATAGCTGGTCGAAACTGCAGGGCAGTAAATTCAACCTGGTCTTTTCAGATGCCCTGCACACGCCGGAAGCCATCCTGTTTGAATTCGAGATGCTGGTAAAATTCGGACTCCTGGGTGAAAAATTCGTTATTGTCTGGGACGACCTGGAAGGCAAGATGGAACGATCCTTTCATAAGATCATCCGCAAGTATAACGAAGTTTATGGTATCCGCGATATCTACCTTCTGAAAATAAATGGTTGGGTAGGAGAGAATGAGCGCGCACATACGGTCGGGATAATATCTAACTTTACTTTTTAAGATGAATGTAGTTCTTACCAACTTGTCCAGTAAGAAATTCGAGGAAAGCCGCCGGAGGCTGAATTCCTCTGCCAGGGCATTTGGTATCCGGGACATCCGTTCTTATGATTTTGAAGAAATAAAAAGGACTCCCTTTTACACACAGCACCGGGATATCCTGGATCAGCCCACCGGCATGGGATATTGGCTTTGGAAGCCCTATATCGTCTCGGAAACCCTGAAGAGCGTGGACGAAGGGGATATCGTGATCTATTGCGACAGCGGAATAGAGATCATCGCCGATCTAAGTCCCCTTCTGGCAATCTGTCAGGAGCGGCAATCCATCCTCCTGTTCGGCAACGCGAACGAGATCAGTTCCATGTGGACGAAAAGGGATTGCTTTATCCTGATGGAATGCGACACCGAGCCTTACTGGAAAGCTCCGCAATGTGACGCTGCCTTCTGCCTGTTCAGGAAATCTGCGGAAAGTACCCGGTTCGTCGGAGAATGGCTTGACTATGCTTGCGACCGGCGTATCCTTACCGATCAGCCCAATACCTGCGGTAAGAAGAATTACCCGGATTTTATGGAACACCGGAGAGACCAGTCCATCCTGTCTCTGCTGGCACAACGATGGAAGCTCGACTTGCACCGGATGCCTACCCAATTCGGCAATCATTATAAAATGCATTCGTTCCGCGTCGAAGGCGAATTCAATTGCGTCAACCAGTTCGCACACAACGAACAGCTGAGTTATTATTCCATCCTTCCTTATTATAATTCTCCCTATTTTCAGTTGCTGGACCATCATCGTAAAAGACTGGCTCAGTTGGGAACGGACAGGGCAGGAATAAAGAAATGGATCAGGCGAAGGCTGCAAAAACTGGGAAGACTGATCCGTACGGGTCGGTATAAATGAAACCGACATTCAACATGAAGGCTCCCTTGCTTACGATCATCATCCCAACGCTGAATTCCGGAAAGACCCTCCGAGCTGCCCTCGACAGCCTGCTCGTTCAGGAGTTGCAGGAATGGGAGGCTTGGGTCATCGATAGCGTTTCCAAAGACGACACCCTTGTTATCCTGGAGGAATATGCCCGAAGAGAGTCAAAGGTCCGGTATATCTCCGAGCAGGATAAAGGAATTTATGACGCCATGAACAAAGGCATTCAAGTGGCCCGGGGTGAATGGCTCTATTTTTTGGGCAGCGATGATAAATTTGTGGATGAACGGGTGCTGAGCGATGTTGCGGAAGAACTGAGGGGCGATCGTTCTGACTTTGTATATGGAAATATCATTGGGGAGGGATTTAACGGGCCTTATGCCGGCCTCTTTGATAATGACAAGCTGCTGACGATGAATGTATCCCACCAGGCAGTCTTTTACCGCAGCGACCTCTTCCGCAGGCTCGGCCCGTACGATCTACGCTATAAGGCCTACGCGGACTGGGACTTCAATCTCCGTTGTTTCCGCGACGCCGCCATCCGGAAGAAATACCTGGACCGGATCATTGCCGAGTACGGTCCGGGCGGCTTTAGTTCCGTCCATGATGCTCTTTTCCTGCGGGAAGTGCTGTTCCCGGCTAATCTCAGAATGCTGGAGGAAAAGGGCGTCGCTTATTTGCGACCCATCCGCCGCTACGATACTTGCTGGCGCCTGATCAGGAATGCGCAGATACGGAAGACGCAGGAGGTGGACCTGCTGACTACGGATCAGAAGGTTTCGGCCTGCATGGCAAAAATGATCGCATGGCAGGGACGGATCCCGCAGGGGATGCTATCGGTCGGAGCGTTCTCCAAGTTTTTCATGCTGATCAGTTATCTGAACTACCGGTTGACCTCGTCTATATGAATAAGAATTTGCTGATCCTTCTGGCCTCCCTTTTCCTGTGTCCTGCTGCCTTTCCGCAGGAATACAGTTATACGCATTATGATGTGCAGGACGGCCTGGCCGGATCTACCGTCTATAGCATGGCCCAGGACCGGGACGGATTCATGTGGTTCGGCACGGAAACGGGTCTGAGCCGCTTCGATGGCACTCATTTCAGGAATTTCACGACCTCCGACGGTCTTCCGGGTAATGAAATACTCAGCGTTTATCCGGATTCCAGGGGACGTGTCTGGCTGATCCCGTTTAAGAACGAGGTCGCTTATTACTGGAAGGGCAGGATCCATAATAAGGAAAATGATCCTGTTCTCCGCAGACTGTCACTTACCGGAAATGCGGTATCCTTCCTGGAGGATAGTATGGGAAATATCCTTATTAGGGAAATGCGGGGATTGGAGATCGTTCACCCGGATGGCTCCATTGCCCGCATGCGCAAATTCGTGGGTATGGATTCGTGGATAGCCTTAACTCCCGGGCTGAACAGCGAAGGCGCATTCCGGGTGGCCATCGCCAACGTGAGGGATCCTTTTTACTATTTTGTGGATATCCGCCGGGATACCGTCGTCAGGGCTAAAAAAATGATCTCTCACTTCGGCAATTATACTTCCTGCAGTTATATAGGACCGAACCTTGAAATTGTCAAGCACCTGGATAGCATCGTTTTCGCGGACGCGGAAGGAAATGAAAAATTCAGCAGACCCGTTCCTAAGGGTTTAATAGGCATCTCACATATCAATGACAGCAGCCTTGTCATCAATACCTATACGAACACTTACCTCCTGGATCTTCGGACCAATAAAATAAAGGATAGTTTTTTAAAGGCCCAGACGGTCAACTCCGTTCTGGAGGATTCGGAAGGCAGTCTTTGGTTCAGCACTCTGGGAAAAGGGGTCTACCGGCTGGGTTCCGCGGAGATCACTAATTATTCTTTCCGGGCTAGTAACAGCAATTTAGGGGTTTTTTGTATTCGCGAATTCGACTCCACCATTTACCTGGGCGGGGACCATTTCTTTTTACAGGCATTCGACCCGAAAAATAAAACCGTTTGTAGCCTGCAGCTGATCGGAGATGCCAGCAGGGGCCGCATAACTTCCATGGTACGTAGTTTGTCGCTGGGTATCCTCGTCGGTACGGACCAGGGTATCTACCGGTTCAGGGGATTCGGGAAAAAGGCGGATCTTTTCCTGGAACGGGGTCATGCGATCAAATCATTGGTAGTGGAGGAAGGCAATACCCTTCTGGAAGCAAATAATTTCCATGTCCGCCGGGACTATTTAGACAAGCGCAGGACGGACACGCTCTGGCCAGACCGTGCCTCCTGCGCCTTGCCTCAGGGGAATACTTGTTATTTCGGGACCCTGAATGGCCTGTATGCCTATAAAGATCGTAAGACTGTCTGGCTGGGGACCCTGGACAAAGCATTCACCAACCGCATCATCGCCCTGGACAGTTCCTCCGACGGCACACTCTGGGTGATTACGGACGGCGATGGACTTGTTGGCTATCGGAACGGCAGGATCGTAGCCAGGATAACAACGGTGCAGGGACTGACCAGTAATACCTGCAGAGCTATCTTTGTTGCGCCGGATGCCATCTGGGTGGGTACGGACAAAGGTCTGAATAAAGTAACGGTCCGGGATCATGCTTTTACGGTCATCCCCTTCACCAGGGCCGACGGGCTGAATGCGGATATTATTAATACGATCTATATAAAGGGGAAAAAGGTATATGTGGGTACCCCGGAAGGATTGAACCTTTTTGATGAGAGCAGGATCTCGAAAAGATCCGGCTGCCAGCTTCGCATGACGGGCATCAACGTGTCCGGCAAAGACTGGGATTATGATACGACGGCTTTCACCTTGCCGCATAAGGACAATAATATACAATTCGACTTTGCCGGGATCTCTTTCAAGTCGGCCGGCAGCATCGCCTATCAATACCGGCTCCTGGGCCTGGACGATAATTGGAAAACGACGAAGACGACTATCCTCAACTATCCCTCCCTGCCTTCGGGAAACTATGAACTGCAACTGATGGCTACCAACAAATTCGGTATCCGCAGCAATACCCTTTCCGTTAAATTCGTAGTGGACAAACTATTGTGGGAAAAACTCTGGTTCCGCGCGGCTGTCCTGCTGCTGACGATGGCCCTGGTCATACTTCTCTTTAATTATCGCGTGAAAAAGGTCCGTGAAAAGGATGCGGAGAGGATGAATTCCGCTGTAAAAATGGCCGAGCTCGAACAAATGGCCCTCCGCTCGCAGATGAACCCGCACTTTATCTTTAATTGCATGAACTCCATCCAGGAGTTCATCATCGACAAGGATATCCTGGGCGCCAATGAATTCATTACGAAGTTCTCTCACCTGATCCGAAAGACCCTGGATGTTTCCTCCCAATCCCTTATCACCATCCAGGAGGAGGTCGATTACATATCTACCTACCTGGAATTGGAAAGTAAACGATTTGGCAATAAATTTGTCTTCGAGGTCGACGTGGATGCCTCGATAGATCCCCAGCACTATCAGATCCCCCCGATGATCCTTCAACCCTATCTGGAGAATGCCGTCCGCCATGGCATGGGCCACCGCCAGGATAGAGAAGGCAGGATCTCGGTCCGGATCTCTTTACACACCCCTTACATGAGATGCATCATTGAAGACAATGGCGTGGGCCGGCGTTTGGCCGCACGTTACAAAAGTAAGAACGCTATACGCTACCAGTCCAAGGGGATGAACCTGGTCGCCCAAAGGATCGAAATGCTCAACAAAACAACCAGTCCCCCGATCCTGATCGATATCGAGGACCTGGAAGAGGAGGATGGCGCGGCCCTGGGTACCCGCATCACGCTGAGTTTTTCCTTGAATAAAATCTCTGACATTTGAAGACAAAAGCGTTTATCTTATCCTGTTTCCTCTCCCTTTTATCCTCCGCGACCTTCGCGCAGGAGTATAGCTATGTCCATTACGACGTCCGGGATGGTTTAGCCGGATCTACCGTCTACAGCATGGCCCAGGACAAGGATGGCTTCATGTGGTTCAGTACGGAGACGGGTCTTAGCCGCTTCGACGGCACACATTTTAAGAATTTTACGACGGCCGACGGCCTCCCCACGAACGATATCCTCAAAATTTTTCCTGATTCGAAAGGGCGCGTCTGGCTGATCCCTTTTAAGAACACCCTGGCTTATTACTGGAAGGGGAAGATCTATACCGGAAAGGAGGACCCGGTATTGCGGAAAATAAAATTGAACTCGAACGTTCTATCCTTTGGCGAAGATAAGGAAGGGAATATCCTGATCAGGGAATTGCGAAACCTTAGCATTATCCATCCTGACGGATCGACAGCCTGCCTGTTGTACTTTCGCGGTGAACCATTCTGGACCCTGATAGAACAGGGGCTCAGCAGCAAAGGAGGGTTCCGGGTAGGACTTTCGGTCAATCCCGGTACGCTTAACATTGCCGATATTTACCATGATACGCTTACACTGATAAATAAAATGATAGCCCCGCATGGTAGCAATATTAATTGCAGCTATCTGGGACCGAAGTTCGAGATTTTTAAACATAAGGACAACCTCCTGTTCATGGATTCAGTGGGGAATCAGGAATTTGCCTGGCCGATACCCGCCGACATGGGTCTTATCGGCATATCGCATCTTAATGATAGCAGCATCGCCATCAATTCCTATACGAATACGTATTTGCTGGACCTCCGGGAGAAAAAAATTAAGGATAGTTTCTTAAAGGACCTGGCCGTCAATTCGGTGATGGAGGATTCGGAAGGCAGTCTTTGGTTCAGCACTCTGGGGAAAGGCGTCTACCGGCTGGGTTCCACGGAGATCAGGAATTATGCTCTCCGGGAAAAGAATAGTAACCTGGCCGTTTTCTGCGTCGGTGAGCTCGATGGCGCTATTTACACCGGCGGCGAACGGTTCTTTTTAGGTATCCTCGATCATCAATGGAATAAGATCCGGGGCGCCCAGATCATAGGCGAGGTCATCAGAGGCCGGATAACGGCACTGACGGGGACGAAGAGATCAGGTATCATCCTGGGGACGGATCAGGGACTGTACCATTTCAATGGATTCGGGAAAAAGCCTGCTGCTCTACTGGAGCCGGACAGGTCCGTAAAGACCCTTATCCTGGAAGACGGGAACACCCTCCTGGAAGCGTCCAATTATGACGTCCGCCGCATTTCACTGATAGATAAAAAGGTCATTGATACGATATGGCCACGGCGCGCCACCTGCGTCCACCGTCAGAACGGCTTCTATTTTGTAGGTACTTTCAATGGCCTGTATACGGTCGATCAAAATAAAAAAACCGTCTGGCTTGGCGACAGCGATCATTGCTTTACCGTTCGTATTATCGCCATGGACAGTTCTGCCGACGGTACGCTCTGGATCGCTACGGACGGCGAAGGACTTATCGGGTACAAGGACGGCAGGATCATCGCACGCATTACCGAGCAGCAGGGACTGACCAGTAATCTCTGTCGTAGCCTTTTTATAACTTCTGAAGCCGTTTGGGTGGGAACCGCGAAGGGGCTGAACAAGGTCGCCATTCCCGGACCCGCTTACAAAATAATTCATTTCACTATGGCCGACGGCCTGAACGCTGACATCATCAATGCCATCTATGTCAGGGGAAAAGAAGTCTACGTGGGAACATCGGAAGGCCTGAGTTATTTTGACGAAAGCAAGATCTCCAAACGGTCCGGCTGTAACCTCCATATCACCGGGATTGCCGTGTCGGGCAGGAAATGGGCCTATGATTCGACGGGGTTTACGCTGCCGCATGAGGATAATAATATACAGATCGACTTTGCAGGGATCTCCTTCAAATCGGCCGGTGATATCGTCTATCGCTACCGGCTTATTGGCCTGGACGATCGCTGGAAGACCACGAATGAAACCTTCCTCAGTTACCCCTCCCTTCCTTCCGGCTCTTACGAACTGCAAATGACCGCCACCAATAAATTCGGGGTGCAAAGCAGTGCCTTGTCCGTTAAGTTCGCCGTGGATAAACTCCTGTGGGAAAAACTCTGGTTCCGCGCGGCTGTCCTGCTGCTGACGGTGGCCCTGGTCATCCTTCTCTTTAATTATCGCGTGAAAAAGGTCCGTGAAAAGGATGCGGAGAAGATGAATTCCGTTGTAAAGATGGCCGAGCTCGAACAAATGGCCCTCCGATCGCAGATGAACCCGCACTTTATCTTTAATTGCATGAACTCCATCCAGGAATTCATTATCGACAAGGATGTACTGGGCGCCAATGAATTTATTACGAAGTTCTCCCACCTCATCCGAAAAACCCTGGACGTCTCCTCCCAATCCCTTATCACCATACAGGAGGAGGTCGATTATATATCCACGTATTTAGAATTGGAAAGTAAACGTTTTGGCAATAAATTTGTCTGCGAGGTCATCCTGGACGGATCGGTAGATCCCCATAGCCACCTGATACCCCCGATGATCCTTCAACCCTACCTGGAGAATGCTGTCCGCCATGGTATGGGCCACCGTCAGGATAAAAATGGCAGGATCTCGGTCCGGATCTCTTTACACGCCCCTTACATGAGATGCATCATTGAAGACAATGGCGTGGGCCGGCGTTTGGCCGCCCGCTACAAAAGCAAGAACGCTATACGCTACCAGTCCAAGGGAATGAACCTGGTTGCCCAAAGGGTCGAAATGCTCAACAGAACAGGCAAGATCCCGATCCTGATCGAGATCGAGGACCTGGAAGAGGAGGATGGCACGGCCCTGGGTACCCGTATCACGCTTAATTTTCCTATGAATGAGCTATCCTAAAATCATAAACTGACCTACTATGATCGATTGTATCCTTATCGATGACGAACCGGCCAACACCCGCGTCCTGAAGAAAATGCTCGAAGAGTTCTGCCCCGATGCCCATGTTATAGGAGAAGCGACGGACGCCGCACAGGCCGAAGAGCTTATCCGGCAGCAAAGGCCGGACCTCCTGTTCCTGGACATCGAAATGCCTTATGGAAATGCCTTTGACCTGCTGGAACGCCTGATGCCGGTGGATTTTGAAGTGATCTTCGTAACGGCCTTCAACGAATATAGCCTCAAAGCCTTTCGATATAACGCGCTGGATTACCTGCTGAAACCCCTGAATATCGGGGAATTGCAGACCGCCGTTCAGAAAGCCTCCGAACGCCTGCGGCTTCGTGATTCCAACCGCCAGTTGAACAACCTCCTGGCTAACCTCCGGCAGCCCGATGCCCATCTGCACCACCTGGCCCTGCCCAATATGGAAGGACTATCCTTCGTGCCCGTCAACACGATCCTGCGCTGCGAAGCCAGCGGAGGCTATACCCTGTTTTACCTGCGCAATGGCGAAAAGATCCTCTCTTCTAAAAATATCAAGGAATACGAAGAGATCCTTCCCGCCGACACCTTTTTACGGGTGCATAGCGCTCATATTATTAATTTACAGTGCATCCGGAAATATCATAAAGGAAGAGGCGGTTACATCGAGATGGAAGACCAGGCGATGATCGAAGTGGCTACCAGGCGTAAGGCCGATTTCCTCAGCCGCTTCCGTCATTGATCCATTTTACCGTGCCAGCAGCCGCCGGTATTCCCTGCAGAACAACTCCCCCCCGAATTTTTGCAGGGCGACCTCCCTGCTTTCTTTGCCCATCGCTGTTTTTGCGGCCGGGTCATCGATCAGGGAACGCAGCAGTTCCACCCCTTCCGCCACAATGGCTTCCTCCCTGCTGGCATAGATCAGCAACCCGTTGCGCCGGTGGCCGATATAATTAGGGATGCCATTCACGGCCGTAGAAAGCACGACCCTGCCATAAGCCATCATATTCATCACCACCAGGGGCAACCCCTCATAGGCGGAAGTAAGGATCAGCACGTCGGACTGGCGATAGATGCGTTGCAAAAGGGCATCGTCGTTCACATTCCCGTAAAACGTGCAAAAAGGGAATTGCCGCCGGTCGATGACCTTCTCCACGTCCCCCACGAAGGAGAAATGCGCGGGCAATCCTTCTTCCTCCATTTTCGCGGCAATGGCCGCTACCAGGTGAACTCTCTTCTGGGGCGATCCCCGGCCGATGAAGACGACTTCCAGGCGGGGATTATGGACCTCCTCGTAAGGCGGGATCTCGATCCTGTTCTCGATAAAATGCAGGCGTTCATAATATTTTTCTTCCAGGCCATTGTCCCGGTACTGCGCCGCAATGGCCTCCTTTAATTTCAGGGTGCTGCATACGCGCACCGTGATCTCGTCGATCAGCCCGATCGAGTAGGGGAGCCAGGTATCCAGGTGACAAAGCTCGATGCGGGTAACGGACCTTTTCAAATGAGGGAGCACCTTGTAAAAGAAGAGGGCCTCGCCGCCGAAGACGATAGGGTCTTCCGACCGGTTGATCCATTCCGCCAGTACTCCCCGGTAGAAAAAATTCATGAAATGATACCACTTATGATCTATTTTCCGGTGCAGGTCCAGGATGCGGGCCTTCTCAGGGAACAGGGACCTGAAACCACTGTTCCGGGGCTGCTTGGAAAGAATGATAAGAGGTCGCCGGTCGGTCAGGCATTCTACGATATCTGCATTGACCTTCGTCGAACCCCCGATATCCAGGGAAGGAAAGAATAAAAAGAGGCTGGCGGGCTCCTGTAAAGGAAAAAGACGTCCCCACCATTTACCCAGCAGCACAAAGGGGAACATGCCTATACGTTCCAATCTCAGCTTCCTTACAGCTTGGGTATACTTCATTTTTTCGTGTAATATTTCTCTAAGATACGTGGCAGGTAGCTGTCGCCGAACCCGATCTTCAATTTTTTATACAGGGGCAGCACAGCAGAGAGGTCGGTTTGGAATTTTTCTCCTTTTCCGGTCTCGATGAAATCCGCCCGCCGGCCCGTGAAGTGTTCGATGCACCGGACGATATAGGGGACGGGATAATTTTGTTCGTTGGCGATATTGATCACCTGGTTGCTGAACGACCGGTCCTTCAGGATATGATCGATGACCAGGAACGCATCTTCCACGTCGATGATATTCCTCTCGGAATGCTTCCACAGCTGGAAAGGGATGCCGTTCACGATATGGTTATAGAAGAAGTTGAGGACGGTATTGGGGTTAACGGACCTTCCGGCCAGGTTGGAGAGACGAAAAATATGATAAAGACGGGCTTCCTTCCGGATCAATTCTTCCATGGCCAGCTTATGCCGTACATAGGGACTGTCGCCCAGATCCGGATCAGCCACGCTGGTCGTGCCGAAATAAACGAAGTTCCTGGATGCATGAGCCTGCAGGGAAGAGGTCAGCAGCGCTCGCTCCCTGTTAAAATCGACCTCTGTACAGGATTTTGAATGGGATACCCCGGATGCGAAAATGAGGAATTCGTCCAGTTTTTCATAGTGTTTAAAGCTCCTGGCTACCAGTCCGTCCCCTATTACCATATTCAGTGGTTAGTTTCTATTGAATGAAATATTCCGATCAGGGCAGCAAAAATACCAAAACTACTTATTTTTGGCGCCAAATGCCTATATGAATACTTCTTTTCAGTACGGAATTCACCCTTTGACGATTGCAGATACAATAGCCCTTGCCGGCGGCTCCCGGAAAGGGATCCTGTCGGAAGAAGCCAGGAGAAAGATCCGCGCCAGCCAGCAGCATGTAACGGATATCGTGAACGCGCATAAGACCGTCTATGGCATTAACACCGGTTTCGGTATCCTGGCCAATACTCCCATTTCCCCGGAAGATACCCGGACCTTGCAGCATAAGATCCTGCAGAGCCACAGCGTAGGCGTGGGCGAACCCGTTCCGGAAGAGATCGCCCGGATCATGCTGATCACGAAAGTGCACGCGCTGGCGCAGGGTTATTCCGGCGTTCAGTTGGGAACCCTCGAACGTATCCTCTGGCATATCGATGAGAACGTCACCCCCGTAGTGCCGGAGAAAGGCTCCGTAGGCGCTTCCGGCGACCTGGCGCCTTTATCGCATTTATTCCTGCCCCTGATAGGCCTGGGCGAAGTATTCTATAAAGGGGTCCGGCAGCCCAGCGCCGCGGTATTGCAACATTTCGGGCTGGGACCCATCGCACTGGGGCCTAAAGAAGGCCTTGCCCTGATCAATGGGACGCAATTCATCCTTTCCTTCGCCGTCAAGGCCGTACAACGTATGCAGAATTGCCTGGAGGCGGCTGACATCATCGGCGCGATGAGCCTGGAAGCCCTGACGGGCACCAAAGCTCCCTTCGATGAACGGTTGCACCGGCTTCGGCCCTTTCAGGGCAATACCCTCGTCGCCCAACGGCTGAGGCTCCTATTGCATAACAGCGCTATCATGCAAAGCCATGTGGACTGCGGAAGGGTGCAGGACCCGTATTCCTTACGCTGCATGCCACAGGTGCATGGCGCTTCACGCAACGCCTGGCTGCACTTGCGGGAACTGACGGAGGTCGAACTGAATTCCGTGACGGACAATCCCATCATACTGGGCCCTGACGATACGATCAGCGGGGGGAACTTCCATGGACAGCCGCTGGCGCTGCCGCTGGACTATGCCTGCTTCGCCTCCGCGGAAATAGGAAATATCTCCGACCGTCGTTGTTATCTATTGCTGGAAGGAAAATGGGGCCTGCCCCTGCTGCTGATGAAAGACGTGGGATTGAACAGCGGTTTCATGATCCCCCAATATACGACCGCCGCCCTCGTCACGGAGAATAAGACGCTTTGTTTTCCCGCCAGCGCAGACAGCATCCCTACTTCCCTGGGCCAGGAAGACCATGTCAGCATGGGCAGCATCAGCGGAAGGAAAGTCAACCAGGTGCTGGATAACCTGGAATATATCTTGGCCATCGAATTGATGAGCGCCTGCCAGGCGATCGAATTCCGTCGCCCCCTCCGCAGCAGCGAGATCCTGGAAGCAGCGCATGACCATGCCCGGGAATTCGTGGGCTTTGCCCGCGAGGACCGGATCTTTTCCGACGATATCCTTAAGCTCCACGCCATCATCCGGGATTTCTCCCTGGTGAGGAAGGTCAACGAAGTGGCGGCCCGGAAAGGCATCGCATTGAATGAAGGTTTTGCTTCTTTTGATATATAATGGTTGTTAAACTTTGAATCTTTATGGTGAAATATGATCCGGTCAAATACAAGACCCCGACAGGCCAGCAGCTGCAATGCAAAGGATGGGTGCAGGAGGCTGCGCTGAGGATGTTGCTGAACAACCTGGATCCGGAAGTGGCCGAAATGCCCGATGAGCTGATCGTATACGGGGGCAGGGGCAAGGCTGCCCGTAATTTCGAGGCGCTCGACCTTATCATCAAGGCTCTCAAAGACCTCGAAGAAGATGAGACCCTCCTGGTGCAGAGCGGCAAGCCCGTAGGTATCCTGCGGACCCATAAGGACGCTCCGCGGGTCCTCATCTCCAATTCACAGCTGGTGCCCAAATGGGCCGACTGGAAACATTTCGACGAACTGGAGAAAAAAGGATTGATCATGTACGGCCAGATGACGGCCGGATCATGGATCTATATAGGATCCCAGGGGATCGTACAGGGTACTTACGAGACCTATGCCGCCGCCGCGGACAAGCATTTCGGGGGCAGCCTGAAAGGCACCCTCCATGTGACGGCCGGCCTGGGAGGAATGGGCGGCGCACAGCCCCTGGCCATCACTATGAACGGCGGCGTAGCGCTGATCGCGGAAGTAGAAGAATGGCGCATCGATAAGCGGCTGGATACCCGCTACCTGGATCTCAAGGTCGCCGACATCGATGAAGCCATCGACAGGGCCCTGGAAGCCCGGAAAAAAGGGGAGGCCCTATCCATCGGCGTGCAATGCAATGCCGTTCACCTGCTCCAACGACTGATCGAAAGGAATTGCATACCCGACACGCTGACGGATCAGACCTCGGCCCATGATCCGCTCACCGGCTACTGGCCCCATGAGCTATCCCTGGAACAGGCCAGGGTCCTCCGTGAGCAAAATCCCCCGCAATACATCGATTATGCCTACGCTTCCATGCGCCGGCATGTGGAGTTGATGCTGGAATTACAACGTAAGGGCGCCGTGACCTTCGATTACGGCAACAACCTGCGGGCGCGGGCGCAGGAAAAAGGACTGACGAACGCCTTCGATTTCCCCGGCTTCGTGCCCGCTTATATACGCCCCCTGTTCTGCGAGGGAAAAGGCCCTTTCCGATGGGCGGCCCTCAGCGGCGATCCACAGGATATCGCCGTTACCGATGAATTGATCGCCGGGCTTTTCCCAGAGAACGCCTCCCTGCAACGCTGGCTTAAGCTGGCCAGGGAAAAGATCGCTTTCCAGGGTCTGCCGGCCCGTATCTGCTGGCTGGGACAGGGCGAGCGGGAAAAAGCCGGTCTGGCCTTTAACGAGCTGGTCCGGACAGGTAAGGTAAAGGCGCCGATCGTCATCGGCAGAGATCACCTGGACACCGGTTCCGTCGCTTCGCCCAACCGCGAGACAGAAGCCATGCTGGACGGCAGCGATGCCATCGCGGACTGGCCGATCCTGAATGCGCTCCTCAATACGGCCGGCGGCGCCAGCTGGGTCAGCCTCCACCACGGAGGAGGTGTGGGGATGGGCTATAGCATCCACGCGGGCATGGTGATCGTAGCCGACGGGACGCCGGAGGCGGCCGCAAGGCTCGGCCGGGTCCTCCGCAACGATCCGGGAATAGGCGTTATCCGCCATGCCGATGCGGGCTATGACATCGCTATGGATACTTCCCGCCGTTATGGCCTGGATATCAGGGAAAGATTAAAATGAGATAATTGGATGCTTATCCGGAAAATTCCCCGTATCTTTGCGACGTGACCTGAATTTCAGCAACACATCGTATAGGCACGATTCAAATTTTTACTTTCCTACCAGTAATATTTAACCCGTCTTTATCTCGTTGTTTTTACTTAATTCACTCACAGGTATTTTATTTATTTTATAATTTATTTTTGTTTTATGAACATTTATGTTTCAAATCTGAGCTTTCACACTACAGATGAAGACCTCAGGAACCTTTTCGAAAAATTCGGTGCAGTAAGTTCTGCTAAAGTAATCATGGATAAGGTCAGCGGCAGATCACGCGGATTTGGTTTTGTTGAGATGTCATCCGAAGAAGAAGGTAAGGAAGCCATGTCGAGCCTTAACAACAAGGAGATCGAAGGACGTCCTATCTCTGTATCCGTAGCTAAGGAGAAAGAAGACCGTGGCGGCGGCGGCGGTGGATACCGTGGCGGCAGCGGCGGCGGCGGTGGATATCGTGGCGGCGGCGGCGGCAACAGCGGCGGCGGCGGCAACAGAAGGTGGTAGTCAGCTCCTCCAAGATAATTAAGAGAGCTTCGCTTCGGCGAGGCTCTTTTTTTTATGACTGATCCGGGGATCTTGTGATCTGGATACAGACATCAAATCCCAAAATCCCAAAATCCCGCAATCTCCAAATCTCTCCCTTCGTTTTGGCCCCATTGTTGAAATAAAAAGGAGCATGGGTCGACTTATTATCATTTCCAACAGGCTGCCATTTTCCCTGGATAGGGAAGGAGGTAAGCCCATTATCCGGCAAAGCTCCGGCGGACTGGTCTCCGCCATAAAAGGATATTTCGATAACAGCGCCGCGCAAAAGGCGGAGATCACGGAAAAAATGTGGCTGGGTGTGGCGGATTTTCCACAGGAAGATTGGGAAGAAGCCGTGGCCGCACACGCTGAAGCACAGGAATTTACGGTAATACCCCTCTTTGCCGATAAAGGCCTTTATGATAATTACTACAATGGGTTCTCCAATTCCGTACTATGGCCCTTATTCCATTATTTCTCTTCCCTGGCGCGCTACGATAGGAATTACTTCGAGGCTTATGTGCAGATGAACCAGCTTTTCGCGGAGAAGATCTCTTCCCTGCTGGAACCGGGAGATATCGTCTGGATACACGATTACCAGCTGATGCTCCTGCCCCAGCTGCTACGGCTGAAAAAGCCCGATGCGACCATCGGTTTCTTCCTGCATATCCCATTCCCCTCTTATGAGATCTTCCGGCTCCTGCCGACGGAATGGAAAAAAGCCCTGCTCCATGGCGTCATGGGCGCTGACCTCATCGGCTTTCACACCTATGACTATGTGCAGCATTTCCTGCAATCCGTAAAAATGCTCCTGGGCGTGGAGAATTATTTTCATAACCTGCAATACCAGGACAGGCTCGTCCGCATCGACCTGTTCCCCATCGGCATCGATTATAATAAATTCAACAAGGCTTCCAACGACACGGGCATCCTGGAAATGCGCAACCAGATCCGAAATAATTTCGAAAATAAAAAGATCATTTTCTCCGTCGACCGGATGGATTATACCAAGGGCCTCATGCACCGACTGGAGGGTTTTGAATATTTCCTGGAACATTATCCCGAATGGAGGGAAAAAATGGTCTTCATCCTGAATATCGTTCCCTCACGCAGTGAGATACCCGCTTATACGGAAAGGAAGAAAATGATAGAAGAGAAGATCAGCAGCGTCAACGGACGGTTTTCCAGCATCAGCTGGCAGCCCCTGATCTACCGCTATAATCATCTTTCCTTTAATGAGCTGGCAGCCCTCTACCTGGCCGCCGACGCGGCCCTGATCACGCCCCTGCGCGACGGCATGAATCTCGTGGCCAAGGAATACGTGGCTACCTGCACCGGCGGACGGGGGGTACTGATCCTCAGCGAGCTGGCCGGCGCCGCCAGCGAATTGAACGAGGCCATCCTGGTGAACCCCACCGATGTGGTCGACGTGGGCTCTTCCATTACCCGGGCCCTCGCCATGCCGCTGTACGAACAACGCAACCGGATCTCCCTGATGCAGCGCCGTCTGCAGGAATACGACGTCGTCAAATGGGTAAATGATTTTATGGAGCAGCTGGCGCAGGTAAAACAGGAACAACAACGCCAGAAGGTAAAATTCCTCGACGACCAGGCCATGGCCACCATCCGCAAGCACTACCAGCGGACGAAGAACCGCTGCCTCCTGCTGGATTACGATGGCACCCTGGTGCCTTTTACCCGTATGCCATCCGAGGCGGCGCCCGACAAGGCTCTCAAGGACCTTCTAAGCCGGTTGTCCGAAGACCCGCGTAACCACGTGGTCGTGATCAGCGGCAGGGATGTGGCCTCGCTGGAAAAATGGCTGGGCATGCTGCCGGTGAGCCTGGTGGCCGAACACGGCGCCAGCTTTAAAATGAAGAATACTTCCTGGCAGCAGCTCGTCTCCGTATCCGACCTTTGGAAAGAAGAGATCCGGCGCGTCATGCAATTGTTCGTGATCCGCTGCGCAGGCTCCTTCATCGAGGAGAAAGCCAACACCATCGCCTGGCACTACCGCAATACGCAGCCCGGCCTGGGCTTTTCCCGTTCCAGGGAATTGCTCAATACCCTGTCGCAGCTGAGCCAGAACACCAGCCTGCAGGTAGTCGATGGAAATAAGGTGGTCGAAGTGAGGTTGTCCGGCTTCGATAAAGGCGCGACGGCGCTGAAGATCGTCAAAGAGACAGACCCTGATTTCGTGCTCTGCCTGGGTGACGATGCCACCGACGAAGATATGTTCAAAGCGCTGGCGGGAGAGGCCTATACCATAAAAGTGAGCAACGGCGCCTCGGCTGCCCAGTATACCATCCTTTCGCAACAGCAGGTGTTGCCCTTGCTCAGCCTGCTGACCACGCCATTTACCTCTTCTCCTTTAACAGAAAAAGAATATGCCCCCTCATAAATACAACATGGGCGTCGTAGGCAATTGCTCCTACCTCGCTTACATAGATATGCATGCGGATGTGAAATGGATGTGCCTGCCAAGGTTCGACAGCAGTTTCCTGTTCGGCTCGCTGCTGGACGAGGAACAGGGCGGGCATTTTTGTATCCGGCCCGTGGACGAAGCCTGTACTTCCCGGCAGTACTATGTTCCCAATACGAACGTATTATGTACCGAGTTCACCTGCCGCGACGGGCGTTTCCTCGTCAAGGACTGCGCTCCGCGCATGCGCATCCACGAACGGCAATTCCGTCCTTTGATGCTGGTCCGGAAGATCGAGCTGCTGGCCGGCGAGCCGGCGATCTCCGTCACCTGTCAACCCAGAGGCGAATACGGCAAGCTGGTGCCCGAATCGGTAATGGCCAGCAACCATATCCGTTATCTCAACCTGGACCAACAGGTCCGCCTGACTACCGATGTCCCCCTGACCTATATCCAGAAAGAACAGTCCTTCGTCCTCAACCAGGACCATTACCTCGTGCTGACCTACGGAGAGCCCCTGGAAGCGCCCTTGCAGGAGACGGCCGACGAGTTCATACGCAAGACGGTGCAGGACTGGCAGTCCTGGATCAAGAGCTCTTATCTGCCGGACATCTACCAGGATGAGATCATCCGCTCGGCCCTGGTGCTGAAAATGCATCAATACGAGGACACCGGCGGCATCATCGCCTCCGGCTCTACCAGCCTGCCGGAATTCCACGACAGCACGCGCAACTGGGATTACCGCTATTGCTGGTTCCGCGACGCCCACTATACGTTGCGGGCCTTCAACCAGATCGGGCATTTCGAAGAGCTGGAAAAATATTTCGATTTCATTTATAATATCCTTCACAACTCCGATAATTTCCTCCAGCCTCTTTACTCTGTTTCAGGGGACAAGAAGCTCTATGAAATGACCCTGGACCACCTCGAAGGCTATATGGGCAACAAGCCCGTCAGGGTAGGGAACAAGGCCTATATACAATCCCAGCATGATGTCTATGGTCAGGTGCTGGTCAGCCTCCTGCCCCTGTACACCGACAAACGGCTTATCTTCTTAAAGAAGAACAGCTATCATAAGATCGTTCCCTGGCTGCTGGACCAGATCGAAAGGACCCTGTCGGAACCCGACTCCGGCCTCTGGGAATTCCGTAAGGAAGTACAGGTCCATACCTATACGCTCCTGTTCCATTGGGCGGGCGCGAAAGCCGCTTATAAGATCGGCGCCCTCTTCAACGATAAGGACCTGATGGAAAAAGCCCTGCGCCTGGCCGTGGCGGCGGATAAGCTTATCGGACAGACCTATGATCCGAACCGGCGCCTCTATACCCAGGCCATCGGCACGACGAACCTCGATGCCAGCACCCTCGCCATGATCACCATGGACTACCTGGACCATAGTTCCGAAAAAGCCAAATGGCATATCGCCGCGCTGGAAAAAGAGCTCCTGGCGGACAACGGACTTTTTTACCGGTACAAACATTATGACGATTTCGGGTTCCCGGAAAGCACCTTCCTCGTATGTGCGTTCTGGTATGTGGACGCCCTGGCCTGTGTAGGAAGGGTCGACGATGCCGTCCGTAACCTGGACCAGCTCCTGCAATACAGCAATCACCTGGGCATTTTCAGCGAAGATGCAACGACCGATGGAGCCCAGTGGGGCAATTTCCCCCAGACCTACAGTCATGTCGGTCTTATCAATGCTGCCTGCCGCATAGCCCGCAAGCTGGATAAGGCGGATTTCCTGTAACGCGTCTGCCCTCGGGTCCTGATCCCTGCCATCCCTGTTCCTTGCCGGATCGGCAGAAATATATATCTTCAGGCATGTCTTCTGTACTAATCGTCAACAGCCAACAATTAGTGAACGCCCGGGAAAGCAGCTCCCTGCTCAGGGGAGCGGAACTGGCCCATCTTCCCTGTATAGAAAATGCCTGGTTACTGATCGAGGACGGCGAGATCGTCTCCTGGGGCCCTATGTCGCAGCCGCCGTCCCGTACCACGACGACCATCGACGCCGGGGGCGGCTATATCCTCCCCGCCTGGTGTGACAGCCATACGCATCTTGTCTTTGCCGGCAGCCGCGAAGCGGAATTCGTGGACAAGATCAAAGGACTGACCTATGCGGAGATCAACGCAAGGGGCGGGGGCATCCTGAACTCCGCTGCGAAGCTGGCGGCGACTTCGGAAGACCAGCTCTTCAACGACGCCTGGCGGCGGCTGGAAGAGATCAGCCGGCTGGGTACGGGAGCCGTCGAGATCAAAAGCGGCTATGGCCTGACCGTGGAAGGAGAGCTGAAAATGCTGCGGGTCATCCGGCGGCTGAAAGAAAGATCCTCCCTGTCCATCAAGGCCACCTTCCTGGGCGCCCACACCTATCCGCTGGCGTATAAGGACGACCATGCGGCCTATATCGACCTGCTCATCAACGAACTGTTGCCGGTGATTGCCCGTGAGGGACTGGCCGACTATATCGACGTATTCTGCGAGAAAGGATTTTTCAGCCCCGGCGAAACGGACCAGGTCTGTCGCGCGGGAATGGCCCGGGGCCTCCGTCCGAAGATCCATGCCAACCAGCTCGGCCTGTCCGGGGGCGTGCAGGCAGGGGTCCGGCTGGGCGCTCTTTCCGTCGATCACCTGGAGAGCATGGACGAAGAGGCCATCACGGCGCTCGCCCATTCCGCGACGATCGGCACCCTGCTGCCGACAGCTGCCTATTTCCTGCGCATGCCTTTTCAGCCTGCCCGGCAACTGATCGATGCGGGCTGCGCCATCGCCCTGGCCTCGGATTTTAACCCGGGGTCCTCACCCGGCGGTAATATGAACTTTGTAGTATCGATGAGTTGCATACAAATGAAGATGCTGCCGGAAGAGGCTATCAATGCAGCGACGATCAACGGGGCTTATGCCATGGACCTGGGCGCCGAAGCGGGCAGTATCACACCCGGTAAAAAGGCCAACCTGATCTTTACCCGGCCCGTCAGCTCGCTGGCCTACCTGCCTTATGCATTCGGGTCTAACCTGGTGGAGAAGGTCATGATCCGTGGAGAATTTATTTAACGTAAAACAGGCCCTATGTTCGGACGGAACAAAAAGAACAAGACGGATTTCATCGAGTCGGTCATCTCTAAAAGTACGATCCTACCGATCCCGGATAGCCGCCAGGGATTGGATTTCCTGGTATCTTTCTTTTCGGCCATCCGACCTTCCCGGCAGCGCGGCAAAGGGAATGCCGCTCATAATCTGCAGACCGCTACGGCCCTGCTGCACCAGCATCCCATCTTGCTGACCAACCTGCGCCACGCGCTGCTTTCCCAGCTGATACGCACGGACCTTTCCGCCACGCTGACGGAAAGCGGGATTCCGTCGGCCCGCGGGGTCTGGCAGGAATTTTTCGGACGCCTCCGGCATAAGCTCCTGCCTCCGCTGCAGAACGAGAACGATTTCCTCTACGTGCTGAACCGCGTTTTCTTCCGCAGCCGGGATTTCCAGTGGGTCGAAGCGATCTCCCGGGAGAACTGGATCCTCTTTTTCGAGAGCATCGGCCTCTCCCTGCACATCGACGATAAGAGGATCCTGGGACAGCTCATTCATTCCCTGAAGACCCTGGCCTTCCAGGTCGCGCAGCTGGGACTGGAAAAAGAAGTGCTGAGCAATTTGCCGCCCGGAGAGCAGGAAGACAACCCCTTCCTGCAGCAGAACTACCTTATCCATGAGCTGGAGACTAGCCTGCGCGAAGCGCAGGCTATCGGCGACCTGCCGGCGCGCATCGGCGCCGTCCTGGAAAAAGGATACGCCTGCATCGAAGAGATCCGGGCGCAATATTCCGCCCGGGGCACCAGCCTCCACCAGACCTATATCCTCATCATACTGGCCAACCGCCTGGACCGCATGTCCATCCTCGTCGACCTGCTGGACCAGGATCAGCATTTCAACTCCGGCAAATTCGTGGATTTCTTCCGCATGCTGGTCCGTAACGAGAACCGCAAGAACAGTATCCGGGAGTTCCTATCCCAGAACATGGGCTATCTCGCCTACCAGATCGCCGAGCACAAAGGTTCGAAAGGCAATAAATACATCACTTCCACCTGGGCCGAATACAACCATATGCTGAAAAGCGCCATGGGCGGCGGAGCCTGGGTCTGCCTGGTGGTCTTCGTCAAGAACGTCCTGACCCGGCTTGAAATGCCCCTGTTCTGGCATGGCTTCGCCTATAGCGTGAACTACAGCGTGGGCTTCCTGCTCATCGAAGAGACCCATGCGACCCTCGCCACCAAGCAGCCGGCCTTCACCGCCAGTGCGGTCGCCGGTTCGCTCGATACCCGCAAAACGCCCGGCGGAGAGCCGAACCTCTACAACCTGGCCGTGACCGTCGCTAAAATATCCAGGAGCCAGATCGCTTCCTTCGCGGGCAACCTGCTCGTCGTCTTCCCCGGGGCCTATGGCATCGCCTGGCTCTATGAAAAGATCGCCGGAACGAAACTGGTAGGAGGGGAGGCCGCCCTCAAAATGCTGAATGACCAGCATCCCTGGCATAGCCTGTCCCTGCTCTACGCCTGCAATGCCGGCTTTTTTCTCTTCGCCAGCGGCATCATCGCGGGTTATGTCCAGAACAAGATCCATTATGGCCATATCCCCCAACGATTGCAGACCCATCCCATCCTGCGCCTGTCTTTTTCTCCGGCACGCCTGCAGCGCATAGGCCATTACGTGGAAAAACATGCCGGGGCCATCATTGGTAATATCGCCCTGGGCTTCTTCCTCGGCATGGCCGGCTTCATCGGCGAGATCTTTGGTATCCGCTTCGACATCCGGCATATCACCATCTCGGCCGGCAACACGGCGATCGCCACCTATGGGATTGGCTTCGATCATTTGCCCCGCTGGTACCTGCTTACCGTAATGCTGGGCGTGCTGGGCATCGGCTTCCTGAACTTCTTCGTCAGCTTCTCCCTGGCTTTCTTCGTTGCGGTCCGCTCGCGGGGCATCCGCCTGGGGAAATATCCTGCCCTTCTCGGCATCCTCTGGCGCTATTTCCGGAGCCATCCCCTGGATTTCATCCGTCCGCGCAAGAGGTTGGTGGAGGGGGAATAGCCACTGGGATATCCCCGGCCGCCGCTATGCCGGGAATCCCTTTCTTTCCTTAACTTGCCGCGCCGGACAGACCCTTAACGATCACTAACCATAAAATAAAGAAATGCGACCGATCATCGAATGCGTCCCCAATTTTAGCGAAGGAAATGACCTGGAATTGATCCGGCAGATCACCGGTGAGATCGAGGCGGTAGCAGGCGTCCGCCTGTTGAATGTAGACCCGGGCAAGGCTACCAACCGTACGGTGGTGACCTTTGTAGGCGATCCCCCTTCCGTGATCGAAGCCGCCTTTCGCGCCATTAAAAAAGCCGGTGAGCTGATCGATATGAGCCGGCACAAAGGCGAGCACCCGCGCATGGGCGCCACGGACGTATGCCCCCTCATACCCATCGCCGGCATCAGCATGGAAGAGACGGCCGCCTGGGCCCGCCAGCTCGCCGAAAGGCTGGGAAAAGAACTGCAGCTGCCTGTCTATCTCTACGAAGCGGCACAGCCCAACAAGGACCGCAGCAACCTCTCCGTCATCCGGGCCGGAGAATACGAGGGGTTTTTCAAGAAAATAAGATTGCCGGAATGGAAGCCTGATTTCGGACCGGCGGAAATGGACGTACGCCGCGGTGCGACCGTGGTCGGCGCCAGGGATTTCCTCGTAGCCTATAACGTGAACCTCAACACCACCTCCACCCGGCGCGCTAACTCCATCGCCTTCGACGTACGCGAGGCCGGGAGGGTAAAAAGAGAAGGCGACCCCATCACCGGGAAGATCGTCACCGACGAACAGGGCAAGCCCATCTCCATACCCGGCAGCCTCAAAGCCGTAAAAGCCATCGGCTGGTATATCGAAGAATACGGCATCGCACAGATCTCCATCAACCTGACGAATATCCTGGTAACACCGATGCACATCGCTTTCGACGAGGTCTGCAAAAAAGCGGCGGAAAGAGGCATGCGCGTTACGGGTAGCGAACTGGTGGGACTGATCCCCTTGCAGGCCATGCTGGACGCCGGTAGCTATTTCCTGGAAAAACAGCAGCGCTCCGCCGGCGTATCGGAAAAAGAGCTGATCCGCATCGCCGTACTATCCCTGGGACTGGATGAACTGTCTCCCTTCCAACCCGAAGAACGCATCATCGAATACCTGCTGCGCGATCCCGCTGACAGCAAACTGGTCAATATGAGCCTGACGGACCTCGCGGACGAGACCGCCAGCGAAAGCCCCGCCCCCGGCGGCGGATCCATCTCCGCCTATGTCGGCTCCCTGGGCGCCGCTCTGGCCACCATGGTGGCCAACCTTTCCTCCCATAAAAAAGGGTGGGACGAACGCTGGAAGGAATTCAGCGACTGGGCGGAAAAAGGACAGCAATACAAAGCCGAACTGGTCCGGCTCGTAGACGCAGACACCAAAGCTTTCAACGGGATCATGTTGGCCTTCGGACTTCCCAAGGCCTCCCCGGAAGAAAAAGCAGCCCGTACTCAGGCGATCCAGGAGGCGACGAAATTCGCCATCGAGATCCCTTTCAAGGTCATGGAGACGGCCTGGGCCAGCATGGCGATCATCCGGGCGATGGCGGAGAAGGGCAACCCCAATTCCGTATCCGACGCCGGCGTCGGCGCGCTCTGCGCCCGTTCAGCCGTGATAGGCGCCTTCATGAACGTACGTATCAACGCCGCGGGCTATAACGATAAGGCCTGGGTGAAGGAAGTGCTGGCGAAAGGGAAGGAGATCGAGAACAAGGCCATGGCCCTGGAGGCGGAGATCATAAAGATCGTTAACGAAAAGATCGGCGACCCGCTGGGCTCTTAGGAGACTGATTCAAAAAGGTATCCCGATATTCACATACCCGATCACCCGACGTGACTGGTCATTGTACATCGCGCTTAGTTCCAGCGGCCCCAGCGCGAAATTATACGTGAAGGTCAGCGAATAGCCGGACAGGAAATCCGGAACGGAGAAATAACTGCTTTTCGAGATGAAATTGCTGAACAGGGTATTGGCCCTTCCCGTGATCAGGGTATTGCTGAACAGCTGGTAGCGGAGCCCCAGCTGGATGACGGCTATATTCGCGGCATAGAAGCTGCCCTCGCGCAATCCGGCAAACACCACCTGGTTATGAAAAGTATTCGTCAGTCCCCCGATGGAGAACTCGTTCATGATATTGTTCTTGTAATTGAAATTGAAGCCCGCCTGCAGGTTGGTAAGGAAGGTATAACGCCGGCCAATAGGCGAATAACGTTCCAGGGTGAATAATACCCTGGTATAAGGCTGGGAGGAAAAGACGGTATCCTTCCGGGGTACATTGGAGGAATAGAATTGGGCATTCGGATGTTGCGGGAAGACATAATCCGCCTCGGCCTCTATCTTCGTTCCTCTCTTCGGATAGACAGGCCTGTCGAGGGTATTGTTACGGATAAAGAAATAGCCCGTCATAAAATCATTCCTTCCCTTGAATTCCAGGCTCGAACTGATGGAAGGGTTGTAGCGGGTCCATTCGAACCGGTTGCCGATGCCCAATGTCAGGTCCCGGTTCGTCGAATAGCCGAAGCGGCTGTCGATCTTCGCATAATTCTGGGTATATAATCCCGCCTCCTTCAGATCCTTGTCATAGGTAGTGATGCTGAACTGGTCGAACTGCGTTCCCAGTGTGAAAGCGAATTTGCCCGCCCGGCTGAAATACTGGAGATGCTCCGCCCGCAGCCTGAAATTCTGCCCGATGTTCAGGGTCACGAGACTGCGGGAGGTAGGCGTAAAAAAATTACGGCTGGTGAGGTTCAGGATGGCGCTGATGCCGCTGAACTGGTTATAGTTCAGCCCGATCTTGGCGAAGGTCAGCGGGTTTTCCGCCACCTCGAAAACGGCCTTGCTGCTGCTGTCCCCCTGCGGCTCCAGGGAATAAGTGATCCGGTTGTAATACCGGGTGCCGAAGGCCCTGCGGATCATGCGGGAGAGATTGGCGCCCGTATAATAATGGTTGGAAAATAATTGCATGCTTTGAATAAAGAAGGGCATCGTGGTCTCGTTCAATCCTTTTACTTCATAGGAAGAGATCTTTACCGGGGCTGCCTGGGGAAGACGATCCTTCACGATCTCCTGCGGGCCATAGATCGCATTCAGCGAATCGGCGAGCTGCTTCAGCCGCGGGTAGAGCTTGCGGCCTTCTTCCAATCCGGCTTCCAGGACATCGTCGGCCTGGCCGAAACTGCTCATGCTGTATTTTTCCAACGGTAGATGGACATAGATATTACAGAGAGGGATCTGCGTCCTCGTATCCTCGGCCTCCCTGAAAAAGGCCACCTGCAGGAGTACCTGCAGGGGATTGGTCACCTGGTCGGAGCTGAGCAGGGCCCCGGACACATTGCTGCCGATGACGATATCCGCCCCCATCTCGCGCACGTCCTTCACGGGAAAATTGCGCACGATCCCGCCATCCACCAGCTTTTTCCCATTGTAGGGTACGGCCGTAAATATGGAAGGGATGGCCATACTCGAGCGGAGGGCCGATACGATCTCCCCGCTGTCCAGGACTACCGCCTCGCCGGTCGATACATCCGCGGCCACGCATTTGAAAGGAATGGAGAACTGCTTGAAATCCTTGACCCGGTACACCGGCCGGAAGAGCTCGGCGAACTTGAGCCATAATTCCTGGCCTTCGATGACGCCGGTGGCGAAGCGGAACCAGTGGTTGACCCAGGGCAGCTCGATATCGTACCTGCCGTATTCGTTCTTTTCCTCCATGATGATGCTGCGCATGGAGGATTGGTTGGACAGCAGCAGGTCCCAGTTGATATGCCGTGTGATCTTCTCGATGGAGTCCGCGGAATAGCCGATGGCGTAGAGGGCGCCCAGGATGCTGCCCATGCTGGTGCCGGTGATATAGTCGACCTTCAGGCCCGCACTGTCTATCGCCTTGAGGATGCCGATATGGGCCAGGCCTTTGGCGCCGCCGCCGCTAAGGGTGAGACCGATCTTCGGACGGACGGGGTGGGAGGGAGCTTGCGCGTATGCAGGGACCGCCAGGGTAAATAAAAGACTGTAAACAAGAAGATATCTTATCGGCATGAATAATAGGTCTTAGCTTTTCTGCGGTCCGACGGGTCCTTGTCAACCCTTACTCGTTCTTCTCCAGCTCCATGATCTTTTCGAACACCTGCTCGTATTGTTCGTTGGCTTTGGCCAGCTCTATACCGGCTTTCTTATAGTCCGTCTCCGCCTGAATGAACCTGTTCCTATCGGAATACGTGGAAGGATCACCGAGGGATGCTTCCAGCGTAGCCTTTTGTTTGGTAAGAAGGGCTATTTTTTCTTCCAGTTCCTGGAAGATACGGCGCTGCCGCTGTAATTCCTTCTTTGCTTCCTTATTAATGGGCGTCGAGGCGGCAGGTGGAGGGGGCGGAGCGGGCGTGGGCGCCGCAGCAGGCTTTACGGCCACGGCGGCGGGAGTTGCGGCCGCCGCCAGCTTACGGGCGGCCAGGTTCCTTTCCTTCCAGTCTACCCATTCCGTATAAGTGCCTTTGAACTCGCGGATCTGGTGTTCGTCGATCTCCCAGATCTTATTGGCTGTTTTAGAGATGAAATAACGGTCATGGCTCACCAGCAGCAGGCTGCCTTCATATTTGTTCAGCGCATCGATCAGCAGATCGCAGGAATGCATGTCCAGGTGGTTGGTCGGTTCGTCCAGCAGCAGGAAATTGGCCTTGCTGACAATGGTCTTGGCCAGGGCTACCCGGGCTTTCTCCCCTCCGCTCAATACCTTGATCTTCTTTTCCACGTCGTCGCCGCTGAAGAGGAAGCAGCCCAGCAGCACCCGCAGCTCCAGGTCGGTTTTCTGGCTTCCGCACAATTGCATTTCTTCCAGTACATTGTTATTGACATTGAGGGCCTCCATCTGGTGCTGGGCATAGAAGCTTTCTTCCACGTTATGCCCCCAGATCCTTTCCCCGTTGAAAGGCTCCGCGCCGGCGATCATCCGTAGCAGGGTCGACTTGCCCTTCCCGTTGGCCCCGATCAGCGCGATCTTATCGCCCCGGTCGATCTCGGCCGAAGCGTTTTCGACGATGGTCAGGTCCCCGAATTTTTTCGTGGCATGCTTCAGGGTCGCCAGGATCCGTCCCGGCGTTTTATCCACGCGGAAATTGATCTTGATATTGGGCCGCTCGATAGCCACGTCCTCGATGCGGTCGATCTTATCCAGCCGCTTGATGGCGCTCTGCGCGGCAGCGGCCTTGCTGGCCTTCGCCCGGAAACGCTCGATGAAGCGTTCCTGCTGCCGGATATAATCCTGCTGGTTCTCGAAGGCCCGTTGCTGCAGTTCCACACGCATCACTTTCTCCGTTTCATAATAGCTGTAATTGCCATTATAGACGTGCAGCTCTTTCTGGTAGAGCTCGATGATCTTCGTCACCATGCGGTCCAGGAAGTATTTGTCATGGCTTACGATGACCACCGATCCCTGGTAATGCTGCAGGTATTTTTCCAGCCATTCGATGGAGGGAAGGTCCATATGGTTGGTAGGTTCATCCAGCAGCAGGAGGTCCGGCTGCTGCAGGATCATTTTCGCCAGCAGCACGCGCATCCTCCATCCCCCGCTGAATTCCCGGAAAGGCCTTTGGAGGTCCGCATTGGCGAAACCCAGGCCCTGCAGGATCTCTTCGGTCTTATGATGGATGCTGTATCCGTCCAGGGTATCCATCTCGTGGAGGGCGTCCGTATATTGATGAAGAAGGGCTTCGTCCTCGGAATTCTGCTCCAGCTTCTTGCCCAGCAGGTCGATCTCCTTTTCCAGCTGCAGCACCCTTTCAAAAGCCGTCATCGCCACTTCCAGGATCGATCCGTTGGTGTCGAAGCTCAGCAGGTCCTGGTGCAAATAGCCGATCGTGGTGCTGCGGCTCCGCTCTACCGTGCCTTCCGAAGGCAGGTATTCGCCCGCGAAGAGCTTTAATAAGGTGGATTTGCCCGTGCCATTGTAGCCGATCAGACCGATCCTTTCATTGGGCTGGATATGCCAGGTGGCGTCCCGCACGATCGTCCTGGCCCCGAATTCAAACGTTACATTCTGTAGTCCTGCTAACATGATTCCCCTGATATTTTTTGCAAAAGTACAGTAAACGGGCCGAAGGCGTTGCATCCGTTTTTATGATGTATTTTTGCAAAAATATTCCGTATGAAGAAATGGGTCTTATTGATCGTCGTAGTCCTCCTGGCTGGCTTCCTGGCCTATAAATTCCTTTCCCCCAAACCGCCGAAAACGGCCGCAAATAAGGACGAAGCCCTCCGTATCGCCAAAAATTCCGGCCCTTTTAATACCGCCTTCTCGTCGATGATGAACGAATATTACTCCCTGAAGGACGCCCTGGTGGAGTGGGATACCGTAAAAGCCGACAAGGCGGCCTATGACCTGATGCAAAGGTCCGACAGCCTTCCTTATGGGGAGCTGAAGGCGGATTCCTCCATCATCCTGACGGCTAAGAGCATGGCGGCCAGCATTAGCGGCGAGGCGAAAGGTTTCCTGGGTGAGCCGGGCCTGGAGGGTAAAAGAAGGGCCTTCAATATGCTGACGGATGAATTATATACCCTGATCAATACCGTGCGCTATGACGGAGAGATCATCTACCACGATAAGTGCCCCATGGCCTTTAATGATTCGGAAGAAGCCTACTGGCTCAGCAATAACCCGAAGATCGTCAACCCTTACCTGGGGAAATACCATCCGAAATACAAGGATAAGATGCTTGGCTGCGGCGAGATCAACGATTCCACGGGGGTCGTAAAGAAATAGGGCCTTGGTCATACCCGGTTCCGGGCTATTTCGGCCGGTAAATGAACTTCACGGCAGCGCTCTTCTGCTCGCTGGACGAAAGGAAGACCTCTATCTTCTTTTTCCCGGCCGTGACGACCATCAACGCCGTATTGGGCGGGATCGTGCCCAGGTTGTCGGCATACATCACCAGTTCATATTCGGTATCCGCGAAGGCATTAAAGTTCAGGACCAGCGGCTTATCCGTGAGCATCTTCCGGTAGAGCAGCAGCTTGTCGTTGACGAAGACAGTGACCGTATCGTGGTCGATCTCCGCATTATCGTATAATTCGATCTTCACCTGGGGCGTATCCACGGTCAGGGTCCTTACCAGATCCTTCTGCCGGGGTCGGAGACGCAGGGATCCCTGGATGGATACCAAAGAGTCGCTCTGATCGATGTCCACGGGGAAATCAGAGACCATCACTTTCTTCAGCAGGATCTTCCCGGGAGGACAGGGGCTGGGCTTGCCGGAGATCGTGCCCTTCCAATCGCCCGCCAGCATTTCATCGCCATCTTTTTTCGAATAATTTAGGTCGTAGGTCTTGATGCAGGGGATGCAATCGATGGGAATATTCGCCTGCAGGATCTTGTTCTCGATCAGCACGAGGCGGTGGGTCTGCACATTGTAGCGTCCGCTGAAATTCATTTTGACGTAGCGGCTCTTGTCATAGTAATCGTATGCCTTGCCCGTGATCTGGCCGTTCGAAAAATTGATCTGTAATTCCAGGAAATATTGAGGATAGCAGCCGCCTGGTCCCTGCGTAAGCGTGCCCTTCCAAATTCCGTTCAGGTCTTCTGTCGCCCATGAAAGGAGAGGTGACAGAAAAAATAAGATCAGGATCACGTAAGAGCGGCGCATGCGTCAGTTTTGGTATAAATTAGGCCGAATTTCCCGTACGGAAAGGAGTAATTATGTGAACGGTCATTGCTTCTTTTCGTATTTGAAGCTGACCATTGCATTTTTTTGTTCGGTGGAGGTAATGCGTACTTCGTATTGCTTGTCGCCGGCCTTCACGATCATCAGGGAGGTATTGGGAGGGATCTCGCCTTCATTTTCCGCTACCATCACGATCTCATGGTAACTATTCGTATCGTCCAGGTGCAGGGTGACCACCAGGGGCCTGTCCGTGAGCATGGCATGAGAGATCACCTGCTTCTTATCCAGGTAGACCGATATCGTATCATGGTCGATCGCCCCGTCGTCATAGATGTTCAGGATCACTTCATTGGTATTGACCACGATGGTCCTGACCAGCTCATTAGACCTGGAGATCAATGCTTTAGGCAATATCAGCGGACTGGCTTCCTTCGATATCCGGCCCTCTGTGTCGATAGCCGGGTGCTGTCCGGTCGCCGGAACGTCTATTTTCGCCAGGGGCGGATGTTTGACAGGTGCCGCCGGGCGGGTGCCGCGCGTCGTAGGGTTCGTGGCGCCGGGCTTGCGGAGGGGGGGCTTGACAACGGCCACGGGAGGGGACTTTTTCGGGACGGCGGCCCTGGCCGGGGGCCGGGAAACAGGGGCTGCCGGCTCCTTTTTGGGTAGGGTGGTCCGGGGCCGGGCGTTTATCGCGACCTCCTCCAATCTTTTCTCCTTTTCTATTTCGGCTTCCCTCTTTGCTACGAAGGGTTCCTTATAAAAGTCGGATTGAGTGACCCTTCGCAGGAATACCACCCCTCTTCCGCAATTGGAAGAGTCCTTGATGCTCATACTGGAAAAATTACCTTCCAGGAATTCTTCATCGCCGGATTTGGAGTATTGAAGGAAGCAGGTCATCGTACAGGCTCCGCCGCCCTGCTCCATACGTAATTCCAGCAACTTGCCCTCCTGGAGGATGACCTTATTCGTTTTGGGATTGACGGTACCTTTTGCGCTTGCCTTACCGTAGAAAACGGTGGACAGGTAGGAATAGGTGATAGCCTGGAAAGCCTTGCTGTGCTGGGCTATCTGGACCTCGAACTTATATCGGTCATCGAACACCGATTGTCTCGCTTCTATGTTGTTATTACGGAAATGACCCTGCCAGACCCCGGTGAGGTCCTGCCCATGCGCAAGGGATGCGGTAAACAGAAAAAAAGCGGTAAAAAATCTCATCATAGTCACAGGTTCGCTCTGGCAAATTAGATAAATAATTTATTCCGGCTCTACCATTCGTAAATGATTATCGGCAAGAGTTTGTTAAATTTGCGCATATGATCAAGATCACTTTTCCCGACGGGGCTATCAGAGAATATGAGAAAGGCGTTACCGCTTTGGACATTGCGAAGTCCATCAGTGAAGGCCTGGCTAGAAAGGTATTGGCGGCCAGTATTAACGGGCAGGTATGGGATGCGACGCGGCCCATCCTCACCGACTCGACCCTGAAACTACTGACCTGGACGGATACGGACGGCAAGTCTACTTTCTGGCACTCCACGGCCCACCTGATGGCCGAGGCGGTGGAATCCTTATATCCCGGGGCGAAATTCTGGGTCGGGCCTGCTTTGGACAGCGGCGGCTTCTATTATGACATCGACCTGGGCGGAAGGCAGATCTCCGAGGAGGACCTGGGGAAACTGGAAAAGAAAATGGCCGAGCTGGCCAAACAAAACGAGGTCTACCAGCGCAAAGAGATCAGCAAGGCCGATGCCCTGAAATATTTCACGGAAAAAGGCGACGAATATAAACTGGACCTCCTGCAGAACCTCCAGGATGGCGAGATCACCTTTTATACCCAGGGAGGTTTCACGGACCTCTGCCGCGGACCGCATATACCCAACACCGGTTTTATCAAGGCAGTCAAACTGACCAATATCGCAGGCGCTTACTGGAAGGGAGACGAAAGGAACAAACAGCTGACCCGCCTCTATGGCGTCAGCTTCCCCTCTGCGAAAGAACTGGACGAATACCTGCTGATGCTGGAAGAGGCGAAGAAAAGGGATCATCGCAAACTGGGAAAGGAACTGGGGATCTTCACCTTCGACGACGAAGTGGGACCGGGTCTTCCCCTGTGGATGCCCAATGGGGCCATCGTTATCGAGGAGCTGGAAAGACTGGCCAAAGAGACGGAAGAACGGGCCGGCTACAAAAGAGTGGTCACCCCGCATATCGCCAAAGAAAGCCTTTATCTCACCAGCGGCCATCTTCCCTATTACCAGGATAGTATGTATCCCCCCATGGAACTGGACGGAACAAAATACTACCTGAAAGCCATGAATTGTCCGCACCATCATAAGATCTTCGCCGCGGAACAGAAAAGCTATAAGGACCTTCCCTACCGGTTGGCCGAATATGGCACCTGCTACCGCTATGAACAAAGCGGCGAGCTGTTCGGGCTAATGCGGGTACGATGTTTGCATATGAACGATGCCCATATTTATTGCACCAAGGAGCAGTTCTATGAAGAGTTCAAGGCCGTCAACGAGATGTACCTGAAATACTTCAGGATCTTCGGGATCGACAAATATGTCATGCGCCTGAGCCTTCATGACCCTTCCAAACTGGGCAAGAAATATGTGGACGAGCCGGAATTGTGGAAGGAGACGGAAGCGCTGGTGAGAGATGTACTGGTAAGGACCAATACTCCCTTCGTGGAAGTACAGGACGAGGCGGCTTTTTACGGCCCCAAGATCGACGTACAGATCTGGAGCACCATCGGCCGGGAATTCACCCTGGCGACCAACCAGGTGGATTTTGCGCAGGGGCGGCGGTTCAAGCTGGAGTTCACCAATAAGGAGAACCATGCCGAAACACCCCTGATCATCCATCGGGCTCCCCTGGGCACCCACGAACGGTTCATCGGCTTCCTTTTGGAGCACTATGCAGGGAAATTTCCCTTATGGCTGGCCCCGCTGCAGGTAAAGATCCTGCCGATCAGCGACAAGTTCCTTGAATATGCACAAAGTCTTTTACTTTCCCTGAAAAATGCGGATATTCGTGCAGAGATCGATGACAGGAATGAAAAGATAGGCAAGAAGATCCGCGATACGGAATTGGCGAGAGTGCCCTATATGCTCGTCATCGGAGAAAAGGAAATGAACGATAAAGTGGCATCCGTAAGAAAACAGGGCAAAGGAGATCTCGGCACCAGGACGATGGAAGACCTCATAAAGGAACTGAGGCACGAGATCCGCGAGAGAGTAGCAGAATCCGCTCCGGCAGCCGCCACGGCCCTGACGGAGGTTAGTAGTAAAAACTAAACATCAAATAAACATTAAAGCCTTCCTTAAGGAGGAAGGTTAACTTAAAAATTGTAAATGGCATTTCCACCACGGCAACCAAGAGGAAATTTTAATCCTCGTTTTAGAAAAGAACAACAACAGGAACACCGTACCAACAACATGATCAGGGTCCCCCAGGTACGATTGGTAGGGGACAATATCGAAGTAGGGGTGTATTCCATCCAGGAAGCGCTGAGAATGGCGCAGGACCAGGGCCTGGACCTCGTAGAGATCTCTCCCAATGCAGATCCTCCCGTATGTAAGATCATCGACTATAATAAATTCCTCTACGAAAAGAAGAGGAAGGAAAAGGAAATGAAGGCCAAGAGCAAGGCTTCCGAAGTGAAAGAGATCCGGTTCACACCAAATACGGATGACCATGACTTCGACTTCAAGGCCAAGCACGCCGAAAAATTCCTCAAAGAAGGTAATAAAGTGAAGGCTTACGTGCAGTTCAAAGGCCGGGCCATCCAGTTCAAGGAAAGAGGCGAACTCCTCCTGCTGAAATTCGCCGAGCGCCTGAACGACGCCGGCGTGCTGGAAGGCATGCCCAAAATGGAAGGCAAACGGATGCTGGCCATCTGGGCGCCCAAACCTCAGAAGAAGAAGGAAAAACCTGAAAAGGGCGAAAAAACGGACAAACCCGAAAAGCCCGAAAAAACCGCTCCTTAATCCTTCCGGAGGCTTCCCGGGGAGCATTTTTCCCCCGATCGACCAGGAATTCAACGAAAAAACTTCGAAATATCCCCGCCGCATCTAATATTTAGATGCGGTTTTTTTATACAATTCCCCAAAAAAACCTACCTTTGCGCTCCCTTTGATGGACCATCGTCCGTCAAATCAACAGCCCAAACGGCTCCATAAGTGATTCGCCTGTGCGGATCCGCCAGCAGGGTGTCATTCAAAAAGAGCAGAAAATGCCAAAGGTTAAAACCAATTCGAGTGCCAAAAAGAGGTTCAAAGTGACCGGCACCGGACTGATCACTTTCCAGAAGTCTTACAAACGTCATATCCTGACCAAAAAATCGAAAAAGCGCAAACGTGTTATGAACAAGAAAGGAAAGGTCAGCGCCTCCCACACCGATTTCGTAAAACGTCTGTTACGACTCAAATAAGCGTCCACGGGTAAAACCCCGGCGATTATTGGGTCCTGTTTCTATTTTTTAATATTATCAAATCATTAAGATATGCCACGTTCAGTAAATGCCGTCGCCTCCAGGGCACGCAGAAAACGCATCCTGAAGCAAGCAAAAGGCTTCTACGGCAAGCGTAAAAATGTTTATACCGTTGCCAAAAACGTATTAGAGAAGGGCCTGCAATACCGTTATGTAGGCCGCAAACTGAAGAAAAGGGAATACCGCACGCTCTGGATCGCGCGTATCAACGCCGCCGTAAGGGCCGAGGGGCTTACCTATTCCGTGTTCATGCACAAGCTCGGCGCCAAGAACATCGGTCTCGACCGTAAGGTACTGGCGGACCTGGCCATGAACGAGCCGGAAACCTTCAAAAGGCTGGTAGATTCGGTAAAATAAGGACGTACGAACCAATCAGTATATACCATCAGGCCATCGCAGGGATCACCTTTCTGCGACGGCCTTTTTTATTTTGGCGGACTGTATAAAAAAATATTTTAGGTTTGCATCTGATTTTCACGGGATTCGATCTATTCTTAAAATTTAATCTATACTACACTGGACCAGTCAATGAACAATACGTACACCGACCTGGTGAAGCAAACCTTCAATTTTCCACAGGAAGGCTTTGATGTCAAGGACAATTATCTCCAATTCAACGGCGTCGACCTGAAGGCATTGATCGACAAGTATGGCACCCCCATGAAGCTGACCTATCTGCCCAAGATCGGCATGCAGATCAATAAGGCGAAGAAGATGTTCGCCGCCGCCATCAAGAAGCATAAGTACGAAGGGAAATACAATTATTGCTATTGTACGAAGAGCTCGCATTTTTCCTTCATCGTGGAAGAAGCACTGAAGCATGACATCCACCTGGAGACTTCCTATGCCTATGATATCGATATCATAAAGAGGCTCTACGCCCGTAAGAAGATCACCAAGGATACGTTCATCATCTGTAACGGGTTCAAGCAGAAGCCCTACACCAGCCGGATCGCATCCCTGCTGAACAGCGGGTTCAAAAATGTGATACCGATCCTCGACAATAAGGACGAACTGCAGCAATACAAGCGCTCCGTGAAAGCCCCCTTCAAACTGGGGATCCGGGTCGCGGCGGAAGAAGAGCCGAACTTCCCCTTCTATACCTCCCGTCTGGGATTCCGTCCGAGGGACGTGCTGGAATTCTATGTCGATAAGATAGAAGGAAACGAGGACAGGTTCCAGCTGAAGATGCTCCATATCTTCCTCAACAAGGGCATCAAGGACGATATCTATTACTGGAGTGAGCTGAATAAAGTGATCAACCTGTACTGCCAGCTGAAGAAGATCTGTCCCGAACTGGATTCGATCAACATTGGCGGCGGATTCCCCATCAAGCACTCCCTGGGCTTCGAATACGACTACCAGTTCATGATCAACGAGATCGTGGGCAATATCAAAAAAGCCTGCAAGCGCAGCAACGTGCCCATGCCCCATATCTTCACCGAATTCGGGTCCTACACCGTCGGGGAAAGCATGGCCCATATCTACAGCGTCATCGGTCAGAAGATGCAGAATGATCGTGAGATCTGGTATATGATCGACAGTTCTTTCATTACGACCTTGCCGGATACCTGGGGCATCGGGGAACGGTTCCTCATGCTGCCGATCAATAAATGGGATGTGGAATACCAACGCGTCGTCCTGGGCGGCATCACCTGCGACAGCCATGATTATTACGACTCCGAAGAACATATCAATGAAGTGTTCCTGCCCAAGTCCAATAACGGCGAGCCCCTGGTCGTGGGATTTTTCCACACCGGCGCTTACCAGGACCAGATCAGCGGATACGGGGGGATCAAGCACTGTCTCATACCTTCGCCCAAGCATGTGATCGTCGGGCATGATAAGAATGGCAAGCTGGTGGATTGGATCCATGCGAAAGAACAGACGGCGCAGAGCATGCTGAAGATCCTGGGGTATAAATAGGAGCGCCGGAGGCCGGCCGCGAAGAAGCTACATTCAAAACACCGATATATGTCCACATTCAGATCTTTCTTTCTGCTGATTTTCCTGGCGACGGCAAGCCTTGGCGCCGTAAACGCCCAGTCTTCCACCGAGGACTCCGTAAAGACAGCCGTGAACCTGCTGTTCAAGGCGATGATCGAATCCGATGCTGCGCTGGTCAAAGCGTCCTTCGCCGACAGCGCCGTGCTGCAGACCATCGTTACCAGTAAGGAAGGAAAGATCCAGGTCCGCAACGAGCGGGTAGGGGACTTTGCGGATCTGGTCGGCAAATCGGTAAAAGGCGACCTGGATGAAAGGATCCGCTTCGACGTGCTGAAGATCGACGGCCCCCTGGCGATCGTATGGGCGCCTTATAGCTTCTATTTTAAAGGGAACAGGAACCATTGCGGCGTGGATTCCTTCCAGATGATCCGCATCAACGGGGTTTGGAAGATCTTGTATCTCATCGATACCCGTCGTAAGGACTGTGAGTAACTTACCAACATCACTCACAACTCACCACTGACCACTCACCATCTCATTTCTTCTTCAATCTATATTTCTTATTGACCTTGGGGTTATTGAAATATTCATTCAATTGCTCCTCGGTCATATTGCTGGTCTCTTCCAGGGGCACGTCGATCAGCTGCACCTGGGTCTGCTTCAGCTCGTTCTTCAGCGCGGTGATCTTTTTGACGATCTCCATATCTTTTTCTCCCACCAGGGCATTATCCCGGGAGGTATATTCCAATCGTTTGATAGAGCTGCGGATCAACCCGGCCTGGTTCTGCTCGGCGGTCAGCGGCGGAGCGACGGTCTCCTTGACCGGTACGAGCGCTACGCCTACGCTCGGTAAGATGGTGCCGGCTGTTTTGGCGCTCTGACTGGCCGCGGAGGAAAAGATGGTGCCGCTTAGGGCCGTGGTCGCCGTCGTCATATCGAAATCCGTCCGCGTATTCTTTGTCTTTTTCACTTTCCTATCCAACTGGAAGAAGGCGTATTTAAGCCGGAGGCTATAGGTATTGATATTCCGGACGGCCAGTTTGTATTCCTCCAGCATATAGGGATAGTTCAGGGCATCCTTGATATAGATCTTGATGGTGGAGGTGTCGCGCATGAAGATCTTATTCGTTCCCACGAAATAGAGCACCAGTAGTTTTTGCCGGGCGCTATCCGTGTCCTTCACGAAATCGAAGGGTGGGGACCAGCTGAAATTATCGTCGCAGCCATGGATATTGGAATTGGTCTTGATGGGGATATTGGAGTAGAAATTGATGCTTTCGATGGGGTAGGTGCCCGTCTCGCATTGGATCTTGAAACTGATAGAATCCCCTTCGTCCATATAGAGGACATTGCTGACGGTGGGTTTCACATGCGAGGCGATGATCTCCGTCGTGAAAAACACAAGGGTAAAGGACGTGTCGAAGCGGTCTTTGGGATTGTTCAGGTTCTGCACCCCGAGATTCACCTTGTACTCGAAGTCATATTTCAGTTTGCCGGAAAGGAAATAGGATTTATCTGCCTTGAAGGTCAGCAAGCCGTTCTCCTTGATCTTAAGCCCTACCGGCGCATTTTTCATGAAGAAGAAATAGTGGCTGGGATCCTTGTTGATCTCCAGTTGGTAGGCGAGGGTGGAATCCACATGAAGAGTAAAATATGGGTTCAGATTGCGTATGCGCAGGAGACTATCGGCATTTTGCCGGCCCGTGTCGGACATAGGCAGAGGGATTCGAAAAGTCGGGTCCTGTGAATAACCAGAAATCGAAAATGCCATGCATGCTACCACCAAAAGCCAGACCAGTGAAACTTTCCCGGGTTTACTCATATTCTTGGATAAATGGGTGAATTCTCGGATAAATTAGGTCAATTCTGGCCCGAAATTAAAACAATCGCGATAAAAAAGGGTAAACAAAATATTAAAATCCCCCCGAAGAAGGCCATTGGGAATCAGGGACTTTTGAAGAGGCCCCTTTCAGGGCCGGAAGATGCCTCCTTTCAGGACCGGAGCGGCAAAAAAAAGGCGGCCCGAAGACTCGGGCCGCCTGCTTCAAAAACCAAAACCAACTGCTTATGAAAAAATCAAAAATCAATGATGGGTCCTATGCTTAGGCAATGGAAATTTGTTTGTTCGTATCCTTACCCTGTTCTTTCTTGGGAAGGAGGACCTTCAACACGCCGTTATCGTATTTGGCCTGGATGCCATCGGTATCGATGCGGTCGTCGAGGTTAAAACTGCGTTTAAAGCTCTTGAAAGAGAATTCTTTACGGACGGTCTTATAATCTTCCGTCTTGGCTTCTTCTTTCTTTTCAAAAAGGATGGTCAGGTTGCCGTTTTCCACATTCAGCTTGAAATCTTCCTTGTTACGGCCCGGTACGCTTAATTCCACATGGAAGGCGTCCTTGGTCTCATGGATATTGGCGGGAGGATAATTGCCACCCAGATCACGTCCCCAGCTGGTGGGGAAATCAGGGAAGAATTCATCTACAAAGCTGGAAAGGGTCTTCTGTCCGTTGTTAAATTTTACGAGTGTCATAGCATTACAATTTTTATGTTTTTTCGATTTTGTTCGACGAGAAGTATTCTTCAAAGCCTGTACCATCTGCCGGAAAACCCCTGATTCCGGAATTTTCGGCATTTCTTTCCCTGTCGCTATGACATAATTGCATTAATGCTTGTAAGTGAGTGACATTTGTTCCGATCGGGCAGGGTTTTACTGAAAAAAACCAACCTTTTTGCGTAGATTTGTGTTGAAACTATTCTAAAATCATAATAACAATGTATCCAGCAGAGATCGTAATACCGATGAAGGAGGAGCTGACCGATAATGGTTTCAACGAGCTCCTGACCCCTGTCGACGTAGATTCGCAGTTAAAGAAAGAGGGCACCACCCTGGTCATGGTGAATTCAGTGTGCGGATGCTCGGCGGGTTCCGCCCGGCCCGGGGTATTGATGGCCGTAGCCAATAGCGCCAAGAGACCGGATTATCTGACCACCAGCTTTGCAGGCTTCGACGTCGACGCCATTAAGAAGATAAGAGAACACTTACTGCCTTATCCTCCGTCCTCCCCGGCCATCGCCCTGTTCAAGGACGGCCAGTTAGTGCATATGATCGAGCGCCACCAGATCGAAGGCCGCCCCGCGCAGCTGATCGCACACAACCTTATCGCTGCTTTTGACGAATATTGTTAAGGAATCTTTTTGCTGATACGAGATCAGCTTTGTTCATAGTGATACCCTTCCTGTTTTCAGGAGGGGTTTTTTTATCCAGAAAAGTGGATAACCGATACAATCTAAGGTCGGTGGGAGTTTGGGCGGAAAAATGTTCCCCGTGGAACAGTTTTGTGGAACGAGAATCCCCAGGATTTAGTATTTGTGGAAAATTTTAATTCTTGTCCCGGGGGCCCTTCTCGGGGACTTTTTGTATAAAGGCTTCATGCTCCATTGGTTCGGCCAAAGACGAGGGATCAGTTGTTGAAGGGGGAATGCCTTTTTTAATGTAGGTTTGCGTTCTCAGACCCTCACCATTTTGAAT
>Ga0307517_10001333_pt1 | contig 41473 bp, 49 predicted proteins | sample 23_EM_MG_FD_194515 | JGI IMG/M metagenome (GOLD analysis project Ga0307517, IMG submission 194515) | Populus trichocarpa ectomycorrhiza microbial communities from riparian zone in the Pacific Northwest, United States - 23_EM | ecosystem: Host-associated > Plants > Roots > Unclassified | place...
GGGGATCAGGCTCGAAATATAGTGTAATAAGTCCCGACTCATACAAGGTCGTACGTCATCATGTATACACCGTGCGCCCACCAAGTGACCAAACGGGCTAGAGGCAGGTGGCAAGCGGAAGTCAATGAAACTGCTTTCCCGAGCGCCGATTGAATCGTAACCAAACGAGGTTCCGGGACTTGGTCTGGAACGGCAGGCGAGGTGGCGGGGTGAGCTTGCGGGCGGGCGATGGGGAATGCGAGCGGTTTCGCGTCGATGCGCCCCCACCCTTTTTCTTCGAGTTCACCTGGTTTATCTGGTGTGAGAGAGAGCGTCAGCGGGGTGTTTCTTTGAACGCGATGAACGTCTCTTACCCTATGCCTCATCATGATCAATTTGGCCATACAAGCAGGGGGGCCACTCTCACGCACTGGATTTCCTGTACGAAAAAAAAGTGAGACAAGGTCGCATCTTGGGAAATCTCCAGACGCGAGAAGACCGGGTGATGGGGTACACGTACGTAGCGAGACTCGCATGATGGTGGATTCGTGGATATTGAAATCGTCGTCCCCGGTCGACAACCACGAGAGGACGAGACAAAGCACGACGGCGAAAGGGACCGACAGCCACCACATCTCCATGAAGTTCATTTGACGAAGAAAAAGAAGGGGGGGAAATATTATCTCTTGGTCGTCGTACTTGGAGGAGGGGGGGATGGGGTGTCGCCGTTGACGGGCTCGACGGAGTCGAGGGGGCCAGGAGGTGGTCAGCAAGAAGGACAGAAGAAACTGCGCGCTTGCTGTCGATGTTGGGACTTGGTTGGGGGATGGGCAGCCGATGGTGTCACGTGACTACAAATAATGCGGAATCGTCCCACCAAGAGATGGCATCATTGCGCTGGGGATGCTTCTGTCGCGCGAGAAGCGTGATGCACGTTCCAAGCTCGTCAGGGCCCATCCAACAGCTGTAGTACAAACAGCTAGACATGTAGCAAACAACGAAGCACCTAGTATATTGAAGGGGTAATTAGGCTCTGCCTAAGTAATGAATAAATTATGACACAACGTCCGAAATCGTATGAAAGCGTGTGAGTATGCAAAACAAGGATAACAGGTGTGCTTGGCGTTCCAACCGGGTACTAAGATACAAAGCTATTGACTACCATAGAACCAGAGGGCAGAGTGGCATCAGATTCGACCCAATCTTGGAAATCACGCCGAGCAGCTTCCAGTAGTAGAACAAAAGATTGACCTTCGGGGCTCGGGTCATCGGGCGCCGAAAGATCGTAGAAGGTCAAGGGGTTGGCTGTGTTCCTAAGCCAGCCGTCTTCATCGATGTTACTAAGAACAAAGTCGTAAGCAGCGTTAGCGTCGGAGATGTGTGTTGAGTTGTCTTCATTGAGAACGGCCAAGCGGAAGGTGACGGAGGCTATTAAAGCGGTCGAGGAGGCGTCCACGAAAGAGTTGGAGTCAGTCAAAACATTGTGGAGGCCGCCAGAGGAGGCCTGCAGGCGGATATCAGTAATCGAAAACCTGGGGCGATACAATGGTTACTTGGAAATGTGTGCACATACCTGATACCTCCATGAAGCGTTCACGATCTCTTCGGTCCACTCAAGAAGATCTTGTTGTTGGGCAAGGAAAAGCTGGCTGACATCGGAACTGCGAAGCGTCTGGAGGACCCTCAACATTCCAGCGGCAGCCCAACCGTTACCAGTTGCCCAGAGCTGCTCGTCCACCCCCGTACCAAGCACGATATGCCTCCACAACCTGGTGTCGGGATCTTGTAGATGGTTGCGGTACAACCGGCATTGGTCATAAGCGGCTTGTAGGAGCCAGATCTTGGAGTCGCCTTGGTCGAAAGCGCCAAAGTAGGCAAGGAATGGCGGGGCCATATATACGAAGTCGGACCTATTGTACGACGATCAGCATGTACAATCAATTGCCAAAAGCGAGTCACCATACCAGAGTTGAACCTGGTCAGCCCGGTGAGAAATGGCACCGTCATCAGTGTGTGGAGTATAGTTGAGGAGGTAATTGATTTGTGAGCCAGCAGCGACTGAGAACCGGGTGTCGCTGGTGTCGTTCCGAGTCCAGTCGGCCAAGACAACAGCTGGGCCGATGCCTAAAATCCAGTAATCAACCGGTTGTCTGATCCGCAACGGGGGAGGGCCACACACTCGCGGGATCGCCGACGGCCGCATCTTGCATTAGAGCCAACGTGTTTGGGGGTTTATTTTCGACAACGCTAGGGGAGTATCATGAACTGTTCCTAATGACAAAAATGGGCAGCACGCACGTTGTGACGATATTAACGACATCATAAGGGTAGCTAGAAGCGAAAAGTTGCCTTGCGGGAGGAATGGAACCGTCGTTGAAGACGGAGAGTTGGGGCCATGAGTACTCGACGAGAGCTTCCGTCACGGTGCCTATTTCCCAGCTGAGATCCAACGATGGGTTAGGGAGAGAGGTGGCTGAGAAGGACGCACAGACCTTAGCTGAGAACTTGCGATTGCGTTAGCCCTAAGTCTGGTAAGGGTAGTATCGTCGATAAGTGCACGAGCGTGCGGCTGAGCGGACGTGTCTGCGATAGCGGCAAGCAAGGAGACGACCCCGAGCAAGGTATTCCGCATAGTTTACAAAGGAGTGGAGCGACGAGGCGGGGGAGGGGAGCTGAAGGATTTTAAGTATCATGAAGTGGGGGGAACATCGGGATAACCGACGAAAGCGCAAGTTCGTGGGACGGCACCCCGAGCGCCGATTGAATCGTTACTAGCCCCCGGTTTCCCTGATGATGGGGGATCAGAACCCTCCGCTGGATAAGCCTTTTTGCGTACTCGACTGTACACAAGCTGAGCCACCTCGACTTGCAGAAGCTCTCAGATCGTGCAAAGAGCAAATGTACACCGTATAGGTAGACTAAGAATAGGTAGCAGGTCTGGGGGTTGTCGGTAGACGAAGATCAGAATTTTGTTGGATAACTCTTTATGCGCGTCCAATCCTACTAATGTACTGGCTAACCAGGCAGCCATCGATTCACCGGTCATCACCACGTCCTAGCTGCCCATCCGGCGGAGGCGGTTGGCCACTATTCACGAGGCACGTTGGACGGAGAGATTAAACAGTCGATTTAGTCCAAGAGATCAGGCTTTCACGAGGCAGCTGGGTTCGGGGCTGGGCTTGCCACTGAGAGATCAAGCCGAGCCACCGGTCACCGCTTTCTGTGCGCGCCACTCGCTCGGTCAACCAGAATACAGAAGTCTATTCGATAAAGACCTGGGACAAATGGTGACGAAGAGATACTTATGGCAGGAATCTTGGGGGGCCAAGGAATCTGCACGAGGATGAATGCACTATTAAGGGGTCGAACGTTGATGCATGATGCATGATGGTTCGGCAACACTCAGCCCAGGCTGGTTAGTGCCCATGTCGGGTCTGTTCCCATCTGCATAACATTTGCTGAGAGGAGCGTCTGCCGAACACGCTGGACACGCCACAATGCATGCATCCCCTGAGTGCCATACACCGACAGCGCTTCAGGTGGCACGAGTCTGGTTCATGTGTCGGTCATAATCAGAAGGCGACCCGCAGTCTGTCGACGTCCTCTGCTCTTCATATCCGCGACATCAGCTCCCCCCATTGGCCGGAACCTTGAGGGCGAACAATTCACCCCATGAATGACGGCGACTGGAGGGTCCTGGGAAAGATGTCGTTGGCGTTGCTTTGACGAACTTACATCGGACATTGTTCGATAAGCAGGAGAAAGATTTACTCAGCACCTTCGCGGGTGGCTAGTTATTTGGCACCAAAACTGATAGGGGGGATCGGAGTCGATAGCTGGTGGAGGGTACGTCGATGAATGTGGTCTTTGCGTACTTCCTACCTCTCGTTCAAAATGTCATGGATACTCCACCCGATGAAGTGCCGACCATTGAGACAACGGCATGCCTTTGATTTCATCTCACTTTCGACTTGGATTTCCCTGTTGGCACGTCGGACGCGCATCCCCGAAACACCCGGGTGATCAGCCGATCGTACTTAGGTATACGTCTTCAAATTCCACTGCCGCGAATCTTCCCCTCATCAGATGGCTTCGTTTGCATGGGGCGCATAATGACACGATTGCCGCTCATGTCTATCAGGGTTCGGGCTCTTCCCCACAGCCTTCACGCCTCACCGCTTTCTCGCAGCTACCTTGCGTTTCGACCACGACAACCAAATCCCAACAACCAAAGGGAGGGTGTTCTCTCCTCACTGAGCATAGCCATCGATGCCCTGAATCTCGCGAAGGAGGCCTCGAGCGTTACGCCAGCCAAGGCGGTTTTTGGCACCGTCAGCGCTCCTCTTACAATAATCCGGGTACGTTTCCTCCTCTTCTACAATGGTACGTTCCAGGTTCACACATAGCCAGGACACTATGGTCAGTGACTGGATTACGTTGAGCTCGGGCTATTCTGTGCCGATATCTGTAGAGCCCTCAACCGGGGAATGAACGGAAAGAAACTGGACGACCTCAATCAGTCCATGTGCGATGCGATAAATCAACTAACAACGTGAGTTGAACCAACGACACATATTTCAAGACATTGCATTTACCATCCTGTCGATCGCAGGACTGTCGCGGAAATATAACAGGAGATAATCAAACAGAGTGGGCGCAACGCGCTCCCTCGACTTTTTCACGCGAGGAATGACAAGGACACAATCGCCGCTTGGAAGTCAGACCTCAACGGGGTCCTTCGTGCCTTCAACGTGTTCAGTGCGCTCCTGCCTGGTCATTGCTAACTGTCACCTCCCCAGACCGAACTTGCTATGAACGCTCATACCATAGTCGCCGGCATATGTCAGGACATGTTGAGAGCTCGCGAGGGTGCTGACGGTCAGAGTTGTGCTGTAAATGACATACGTACTCTCAAGAATAACTGAATAAGCAACTGACCACCGCCCAGACCCAAAGCAGGTCAGCGGTCCCCACTTGTAATGGAGAGTCCCCACCTCCGCCACCGAGGATCTTCTTTGGACGGAGGGGCGGCGCCCGCCCGCCCGAACGGGTTGATCGAGAAGATAGTTGGCTTCGCAGAACGCCTCATGCCGATCGCTCTCATTGGTGTTGGCGTAATTGACAAGACATCCACCGCTCTAACCATCATCCACAACCACCGGATCAAACGACGGTTCATCCGGTGCGACCAATTCCCTCCCTCGCTCACCCGTTTCCTCCGCCGGCTCTCCAAGGTCACCGGTGCTGGCGTTGAAAACCCCGAGGATCCGACCACCCTCCGACCATTCCTATCCTCCAAGTAAATGCTCATAGTCCTCGACAACGCGGAATCTATACTCGATCCGCGGGGGGCGGATGCCCAGGGATATACGTCGTGGTAGAGGAGATCTGTCAGCTCAACAACATTTCCCTGTGTATCACCCCCCGCATCTCCACCATCCCTCCCGACTGTGAGTGGATCAAAATTCCAACGCTGTCGATGGATGCCGCACGTGATACCTTCTACCGCATCTACAAACAGTACGGTGGCCGCTCTGATTCGGTCAGCAACATCCCCGGACAACTCGACTTCCATCCGCTGTCGATCGCCTTACTCACGACGGCCGCTACAACCAGTGGGATACTGATCGGTTGGCCAATGAGTGGGGCAAGCGCCGAACGCACACGTTGCAGACGGAACACAACAAGAGCCTCGCGGCCACTGTCGAGTTGTTACTGCCATCTCCGATGTTTCGCGAACTTGGCCCTGAGGCCCATGAGCTCTTCAGAGTCTTCGCCTTCTTCCCTCAAGGAATCAACGAGAATAACCTCGACCAACTATTTCCTACAATTTTTCAGCAGGGAGAACGTATTTGACGAATTCTGTGTTCTTTCCCTGACGCATTGAAGCGACGGTTTTATCACGATGTTGGCACCACTCCGAAAGCACCTCTACCCCACAGACCTGAGGTCGTCTCTTCTCCTATGCACGATCAAGGACCACACCTTCAGCCGATTGTCGATCGACATTCGTCCCGAGAACCCTGGTTTCGAAGAAGCGCGATGGATCACCTCAGAGGACGTGAACGTCGAGCATTTGCTTGACGTCTTCACATGTATCGGCACAAGCCACGGCTCACCGTGCTGGAACCGAAGATTGAGGCGCTTCCCGATGTCCGTCCCTCTGGGCGACAATGTTTGCACAGGCTCTCAGTATTGTTCAAATCGGTTGGAAATCGTGTGGAATATAACCGAGTCCTCACTTATGCCTTAAAGCTCCACAGGGAAGGGGGGGACGACTGTCAGGCTGCTCTGGCATTGAGGAGCCTATCTGATGTATGTCGGGGAACGTGCCTCTGCAAGGAAGGGATACAGCTGGTGAAGGAGGCATTGGAAATTTACAAAAAGCTTGGTGACACAGTAGGACAAGCAGAGTGTTCGAATGACCTCGCTTGGCTACTGTGCGACGACGGACAGCTCGACGCCGCGGAAGAAGCCGCATCCCACGCAATTGACCTTCTCCCGGAGAAACACGAACAAATTTTGGGCTGCCTATCTCACCGTGTTCTTGGCAGGATATATCGTTCCAAGGGCAAGATAGAGAAGGCCATTCACCATTTCGAGACAGCTCTCAGAATCGCAACCTCTTTGAACGCCCACCATGAGGTGTTTTGGATCCATTTCTCTCTGGCGCAGCTGTTGCGCGGTCAGGGCAGGTTCGATGATGCGCACGCTCACATTGAACAGGGCAAGTCGTTCGCGATCGATCACACGTACTACCTAGCTCGAGCGATGCAGCTGCAAGCTAAGTTTCGGCATGAGGAAGGGAGGCTCAAGGAGGCAAAATCCGGTGCATTGCACGTTGTTGATGTGTTCGAGAAGCTTGGGGCCACGAAGTATGTGGAGGACACTAGGGACCTCCTTCAACAAATCGAAAAGGCAAAGAAGAAAGGTGAGCCCCCGGAAATCGCGCTACTTTCCACACATATTGACTTTCCATTCAGCTCAAGGGAATAGTCGATAGCACCGACAGTCGCGTCCAGTTCTTCGTCTATATCCTTCCGCAAGCCATCAGCCTCGTCCCTTCGCCCCATCTCTCGCTGTGTTCTGTGATACCACCACTATCCTTTACCCCTCTTCTCCCATTTCAAAAACGCCTTCTCCTCCTCCTCCACTCATACTCGTCGTCCCGTATCCATCGTCTCATCGTTTGCCGTTATCTATACCTTGTCAGCGTATTTCTCGTCTTTCTGTCTCCCGTGTTACATTTGTCACACATATGCGCATCTCATAGGTTGTTTGTGATGATCCATGACTCGGCTTGGTGATGCCAAAACTCCCACGAGGTTGCCCGGTCCCGTCTAAAACACTTGGAACGGTTTCCCTCGATCTTTGTTTCACGTTTGTCATCCGGGGTAGTCATGGGCAGCTCGGAAGTCTCACCAGATTTCCGCTTAATATTCACTATAACCGAACCTGCCCATGGTGCTCATCGGAATTGTGCCTGGGACATCTCGAACACGAAGAACAGAGGGTGTGGACCTATCACGAGCCGCCTTCGATGCTCATTTGCCTCCTTCGAATCCGTATCTGAAGTGATCCGTAAATCACGGCACAGGGTATAGAAACACAACCGCAGGAGTAGTGCGGAAACATTGCATATTGTCGCCGAGGTTTGACATAAGTACCGGCGACAGGAAGGGTCGATCAGGGACACCTCAAGCTCGAGCACACTCATCTTAGCACACTCATCTTACCAGGGAGGCGTAAACACATATTGCCAATCAACTACGAGCCAACTTGGCAAGGCTTGACCGTTTGATACTGTCACGAAGTCGGGGGTTTTTGGGGGGGTGCACCACCATTGAGTAACAACAGCTTGGGTGGCCGCCCATCGCCTGTTGATGATGTGAAGAGGTCCCTTGGGACAATAACTCGTTGGGCAGACCACCCTCGATTAGGGTTTCATTTGCAAACAACGACCAAGAGACTTGTCGCAAGGTTGGTCTCTTGGGCCGAGATGCGCACCTTGGACCCTCGTCTCGATTTCCAATTAGTAGAAGCGCGAGATCCTCGAGGAAGAAGGCCAATCAGAGAACGGTGCGAACTAGGCATAGCCCGAGTATGTGGGCGATTAGTCGTTTACCCCGTCCCAAGTCAGGCACAAAAGGGTGAGGAAGGGGTGGAAGAGGAAGAGTGTAAAATTGTCAGAGGGGAGGCGTCCGGTTTGGCGTTCTGAACGTACAACCGGAGTTGGAAGGAATCCAAGGTACCAGTTTTCAGTGTGGCACGGTGCACCGCATGTGGAATGCCAGCTGCAGTCGCCTGATGGTTATCGCGTTTCAGGGAGCGAGTCCTCGAAGCAAACACGATCCTGACCGTATAAGAGCAACAAGTCGCACACGATGTCTTACCACACCCGTACAGCCTGGAATAGATGGAAGACGATCGTCAACCAGTCCTCGGTAATAGGCGCGCGCGACACGTTTTTGGAAGTCATCGACTCTTGGGCCTCTCACCTTGTCTGAGTCTCACAACAACCTCAATCTCGCGCTCCTTCCGCGTCCACCGTCAACCACAATCCGTCTGTCTTTCATTGACTCTCGGGTACCGCGCTTTGTGCGGGGCTGGTTACGAGTTACTCTCCACGTTTTTCGACGGCCCGGACCTCTGGTCTTTAGGGTACAAGTGGACGGTTCCAAACTCCCCCGATGATGGACGTTGTAACGTCGGTTCGAGAGCACATATCTGGGTGGACTAGTGGCGGAGAGGCCTCTTGGTGCGCGTTCTTCCCAAAGATTTTGTCTGCCACATTCATGACCATGTCGCGCGCCTCTCCAGTCGACAGCTTCTCCTCAAGTTACACTCCTCCAGTACAAACGGACAAGGCAGTGACGACCTTTACACGGCATACAATACCCTCCTTACAGCCGCACTTTCATCATGGTCAAAGTACAAGTACTTCACATCGGCCACTTTTGTGGCCTTCGTTCAATCCGTGCTTTCTGGCCTCCCGTCAACATCTTCCTCTATCACGGAGCCTTCAAGCTTAACCTGGCTAGGAAGTTCACTTGTTGACATGATTTGGTCGATTGACATAGAGCTTGACGAATTGGTGACGGAATCGAAATCTAGTGAAGGCACGTCGGGGAATGAGCAGCAAAAGAATGGTGAGAAAGACAAACAGGTGGTGGCAGATCTAGTGAAGAAACTTTTGGTACGTGAGGTGATCAGTGGCTTCGTCCGTGGCGTTGAACAGTTCTCTCGTAGGCCGCCGGAATCGTTCAACCAGGCCCCTGCAGAGAGAGGCTCGATAGTAGTCTGGTTTTTGCTGCCGGCCTCAGTTTTGACAAGTCGTACTGGGACAAGCGCGAAGTCCGAACGAGGACGAGTCTCTTGTTGGTTCAGTTCCACCCTCCACCCCTAATCACGCTGACATGTTCTACTCAGCTACAAACAAAACAAAGTTAACCTCCTGCGAGAGCAAACGGAAGGATACAGCAAACTAGTCACAGAAATCACCAGCAGCGTTGGCCCATCGCACTCATCCGCTACGGGTTTGCCTGTCGAATCTGTTGAGGCGATTCACGAACGGGCCTCATCCGTCTGGGGTCGGGTGGTCAGTCTCATTGGCCACTTTGACCTCGATCCGAACCGTGCACTTGACGTTTTCTTGGACATCTTTGCAACTCACCTGGCGACCCACCATGCTTTTTTCCTGGCTTTGCTTTCTCTATCACCTTGGGCTCCTTCCATATCTTCCGAAGCACCGCCTCCGAGTTCGGGTGGTACCCGTTTCGACGATGTCCTTGCCAACGCGGAACTTTTGTCGGACAGTGCTCCGTCGGACTTGAATAAACCGAACGACGTTCTTGCTCAAGTCCTAGGATTCAAATTCGCTCATTACAACGTGAGCGGCCAGATCACGGCTCCATCGAATTAACTAATGAATCTCCCAGCATCCGGAGACGACTGATGATACACCGATGAGCTTTTACTTCCTTGCGGCGCTCCTCATCCGGGAGGGTTACCTGAGCCTCGAGGCCTTGTTCCCTCATGTGAGCGGCCATTTACCTTTTCAACGCGACTCAAATTAATCTGTTTTGTGTAGCTTACTCCCAATAACGAAGGGATGGAACAAGCCCGTAAGGATTATCTTGCAAAAGCGGAGTCCCGTATCGCTGGAGCTAAAATCAGCCAATTGGCGATGGCTGCTCCACTCGAATCCGTCAATTCATCCTCAAAGCCAAAAGTCGCGACACCCCCAACTCCAAAACCTCCTGAGGTGAAGGAAAAGAGCAATCAAAAAGTTGGGATTGTATCAGCCCTCCTTTCAATTGGTGCCATCCGACCTGCCCTCTCGCTGATCACAATGTACCCTTGGATGGTGGACGCCAACACACAGCTTGCGGACCTCATAATACGGATCATGAAGCATTCTATCGCGTCATCGTACGAATCAACTCTGGTCACCAAAGAACGACCTCCCGGATTCATGCAACCAAAGGCTCGCTACGGTGCTGCGGGACTTCAACCCGCCCCTGCTCGTAGGCCTCATTTGACCTTTTGGGCCCCGACCCCTCCAAGCACAAGCGTATGGGACTTTGTCTTCTTCTTCCCCAAGTGGACCGAGCGTGTACCTGTCTGTACACAACTCTCTGACCTGGTGGACTTCGTGGAACCGTTCATGCGACTCATCACAGTTCACATCTCCCGCGACCCGTTGTTCGTCACCAAGTTCTTGCGACTGGGACGTCACCACCTCGCGACTACGGTGAGCAGTCCCCGGGACAAACGTTCTTCTTCAACCCGTGATGTCAATACCGACGTTGGAAAAATGTGTGAATGTAACAGGTACCGATGGATCCAGAGACGAAGAAACCCGTTGGACTTCCCGACCCCGAAAATCCGATCCGCCAATTCTGGCTGAAGGTCCTACGGCTTCACATGCTCCCTGCGCTTTGCCTGATTCGTGGGAACGCGGTATGCACCGTGGAAGTCTGGAATATGATCAGGCAGTATGATACGACGGTTCGGTGGAGGCTTTACGGAGAATGGAAGACGAAGACGTACAAGTCGCACCCAGAACTCCGCGTGCGTGCCGTTCAGGTCGACAGAGAAGCCAAGGGTATCCTTCGACGGCTATCGCACAATACCATTGACAGTCTCGCCGGACCAGTGGCGAAGCTTGCGCATTCGAACCCATGCATCTTCTTCGGAAACGCGGTGAACCAGATTATGGCGTACGACAACCTTGCTGGGGTAGTCATTCAAGTTTTAAAATATTCGACTAACATGAGCTTCGACGTGCTTGTGTTCGTGATTTTGGATGCGCTGGCCAACCCGAACAAGGAGAGAGTGAAGGATGATGGTGTCAATACCACTGACTGGCTTCAAAGTTTGTCCTCAACGTTCTCAGCTTCGACAGCGCTCTCACATCACTATTCACCCCCCCTCCCACCACAGGTCTCGCCTCTTTCACCGGGATGTTATTCAGGAGGTACAGCGCAGATCTGACGCCGGTGATCAAGTACATCGTCCATCAGTTGTACAACGGACAGACGACGGAAATCATCGTGTTGCGCGAACTGATTTGGAAGATGGCTGGTATCGAGCCTTTGCCTAATTTGTCGGACGCACAAATCAGTGCTATGGCCGGCGGCCCCACATTGAGGATCGAGGCTGTGGCTTCAAACACACGAGGCGCACGCTTGGATCCGAGTGATGTGACGCTCAGAGGTCCCCAGCGACTCGGGAAGACGCTGCTGGATTCGTCCCTGGCGTTGCCCCTCCTCATCCAGGTCGCACAACAGAGACAATCTTGCGTGTTCACGGCTCAAGATACACACCTCAAGTCTTTAGCTAGTCTCTACGATGCAGTGGGTCTCCATTTCTCAGACCAAGTTTGGCGGGAAAGAGAGCTGATCGGCAATGTGTTCCGTTCTTTCGTAGACTCATGGCGTTTTGCTTCAATACCTGGAACTTCTGACTTCTCCCGACGTGATCACGGCCGAGGATTATAACAACAAGATCCTTCCCTCTCTTGCAGATTTAGGCGAACTTTATGGTATCTCAGCGCCGGTTTGTATGCAGATTATCCGACCAAAACTCAACGAAGCTCTCCTCGTAAGGCCTTCTTCTTTCATTTACCCCTTGTTTCTAATTTCTAACGTACCTCGTTCCCAAGAATGCTGCACTGGCGAAGGCAGAGCAAGAAAGAGCTGCCAGTGAAGAGGAAGAACGGCGTCTCAAAGCCAAACTCACGGCTAAGCGAGAGCCCAGCACGAACCCATCTCGTGTTGCCTCACCCGCGATTTCTGGAACAACCACAGAACAATCAGTAAAGGATACAACAACTGTTACAGAAGAACCTCAAGATGTCGCAATGGGCTCGGTTGAATCTTCTACCCCGAGGCCGGAGGAACCCCAATGGCTCCCGCAATTGGCAGCACTGTTCGATGATGTTAAGAAGATCGCACCTCCAGGCGCAATCGAGGCCATTGGGTGAGTTCTTCCGATACCGGACCAGGGTACACTGTTCTACCGCTCGGCTGTTTCTTCTGACTTGACCTCGGCCCTAGTCCTGCGTTTTACCTCACTTTTTGGCAACTCTCTACATACGATCTTTCTCCGCCCGGCGCGCGTTATGATGAAGAACAGGGGGCTCTTCGTACTCTGAGTCGACAGGAGGATAGCAAGTACGTTGCCGCGGAACGATCAGCTGACCGGTCGGTCCGTGCTACCGCCGCTGCCCACAGGCAGAGGAGGGATAGGTATAGTTCCTATGTCCACAAGCTCGCCCAGGAGTACAAGAATCAGGCAATCGCGAGGGCGTTTACGATAAAACGTCTCCAGCAGGAGAAGAATCACTGGTTTGCTGGGAGTCAGTCTGATTTCGCGTTGTTCCCTTAACGACTTGTCTGATCACCGTGCTTCCTCCGACTGTTTCGCTTGGTAGACGCGAAGGCCGCGGCCCTGATCAACGCTCTGATTGAATACTGTTTCCAACCCCGATGTGTTCTGTCTCCTATGGATGCGGACTTCTGCGTACAATTCGTTCGAGTGATGCATCTTCAAGGCACTCCTGGATTCTGGACTCTGACTTGTTATGATCGAGTAAGTGAATTTCTTACGCACTTGGAAGATGATCTCAGTGGCCCGTCTCTGTTTTTTAGTTGCTTGGCGACCATGTCAAAAATATTGTCTTCTCCTGCAGTGAATACGAAGCAAGGAACTATGGTATTCTGATCGGTTCCCTCCATCTATTCTCGGTGTTAACAGTGATTTTAGGCAGATTCTTACTCGGTCTTTTGACGGATCTGCTCAAGTGGCATCAAGACGAGCAGCAGTACTTGCAGGACAACCGGGTCAAAGGTACTGGAAAGGCTGCTTACCTTCCCGGACTCCAACTGCGTTGGACAAATAAGCCGACTGTCGCGGTCAGCGATTTAGCCAAGTGGTCGGAGGTGCAACAGTTCAACAGGAAGTGCCACAGGAAGTTGACGAAGGTATTGCATTGCCTTTGTTTTTGGAGCTTATCCAAGCTGACCGCGAACACCCCGGATACAGGCTCTCATTGATTGCATTGAAACTGGAGAGTTCATGCACGTCTACAACGCAATCATTGTCTTGAAGGAAGTGCTACCCGTATTTCCTGTGGCCGCTGCATCAGGTACCGCAGGATACTCTCTCGTCACAGTGCTCGACCGCCTATTGGAGAAGGAGGAACGCGGTGACCTCAAGATCCTCGCGAGGGCGTACCACGCCAGTCTCAAGAAGCGAGAAACCATTTGGGCTCTCCCCACGGATCACAAGTCTGCCCATGCTTCCATGAAAATCGACAGTCCAGCGAGAACTTCGACCCCAAGTGGACCAGGTCAAGATTTACGTCCCGCTGGTCAAGGTGCCAACCCGCCTTCTGCTCCCCGATCTCATATTTCGAGCGTGAATAACGGCATCGTGGCGCCGGTACAGCCAAAGGCTAACCAACCCGCCAACCCCACGAAGGCTGCTATGGAGAGCATTCCTCGACCTGACTTTATCAAGCGAGTCGGAAGAGGGGATAAGATGGACACCACCCCTGACCACTCTTCGACTCCTGACAAGCCTGGTACACCCCAACCCACGAGGGAGCCACCCACCGGACCTGCGAAGTCGGCCCCTCCTACACAACCGAGGAGAACAAGCCCCGTCAACGCCGTCGACGCCCGTAAAGACCTCGGCTACGTGAAGGATCATTCGCGTCCACCTTCACCGTCTGGTACCAACCACCCATCTTCTGTCAGGGATCCCCCTCACTCTCCACGCGGATACCGTGGTCCTGATGAAAGGAGAGAGTCTCCACAAACTACTATGCTGCCGCCCACAATTCCCAGCCAGAAACCCTCTGCCCAAGAGCTTCGGGAGACCGCAAAGATGACGATGGGTTCTCGTCTACCCGAAAAGCCTGAAATGGACAGGTCTTCGTCTCAGCACGATCAGAACGGGCACCCGCCTCGTCGGAGGTCGAATTCACCTTCACGACCAGGCACGCGGAACCCGAGCGTAGATAGCCGTGGAAGTGCTGGACATTCGAGGTCTGCTGGGGAAGACGAGAGAAGGGACTCGAGACCTGGACCTTCGCGTCGCGAGGGTACGAGGTCAGAGCGAGGTATGAGGGACCGGGTGTCTGGGCGTGATGGTCGAGAGAGTGATAGGGAAGATAGGGAAAGAGAGAGAGAGCGAGATCGTCACGGAGAACGAGAGAGGAAGGAAAGAGATAGGAACGAGAGGGACAAGGACAGAGAGAGGGAGAGGGAACGAGAAAGAGATAGGGAGAGGGAGCGAGAACGGGAGCGCGATAGGGATCGTAATGGGGGACGAGATAGTCGGGACAGGCATCGCAGGGATGAGAGGGACAGGAAGGAACGTCCTGCAGCTCGAGAGTCGGCTCGGGAGCAGAGAGAATCTATGAGGGAGTCTGCAAGGGAACCTACTACGGCCACCCCTTCGACACCCGCAGAGACACCCACCCGACCTTCAGACACCCCGTCCAGACATAGATCTTCCACCAAGGGTGAGGACGGACTGGGTAAAAGGCGCAGACCTGCTGACGATGACGTGAGTGTTAACCGGTTTCATTTCGCTTCCCCCACGTCTCGTAACTCATGAAAACGCGTCTAGCCCGATCGTGTCTCCAAGAGAAGTTCTCGTAAGGATAGTTCGCACCATGAAGAGCGGTCCCGCCGGGGCGATGGTGGGAGCGGTGGGGGCACCGAAGGTCCAACAAATGACCGACCCAGGGAACCCGAAAGGCGTCGCAGGGGGGAGAAGGAATCCGATGAAAAGGTATGGTGATTGTTCGCAAATGTCCTATCCCTGGAATAACCAATGGAATTGGAATTAGCCCCCAGAGAAGAAGATTCCAGAGGGTCCGGCGGCCATAACGAAACCTCTACCACCCACCACACCTTCTGGACCTCGTGCAGGACGAGAGAAACCCGGCCCACCTCCTTCTCAACCTCGCGACCCACCCCGCGAACAGGCGAGGGAGCGAGATCAACCGAGAGAGCGTGAACCAGTTCGGGAACAAACTCGTGAGCAACCGAGAGAGCAGCCTCGTGAGCAAGTTCGGGAACCAGCTTGGGAGTCACCTCGGGAGCCGGTTCCGACGACACCGTCTACGGCAACACCCAGTCTACGGTCTCGCATCGGTGAGAGGTCCACACCCAATCCTCCGGATGGTCCTGGAACCCCAGGTGAAGACCGCGATGGGGCTCGGAAGCGAACGATTTCAGGTGGGTTTATACATCTCGAACCGAATCTCGAATCATCTGAAATTCGAGATTGGATGGCTGTATATGCATATGCTAACGTTGCCTTTGTTCATTTGATTAGATAGGGACAAAGAGACGGGTGAAAAGCCACCGGCCAACGCTGACTCAGAGTCGGTGGCGGCACCATCGAAGCGAGTAAAGATAGTGAGGACTCGATATCGCGACAATGGGGATGGTGGCAGGAGTGGAGCCGGGGCATTTGCGAAGAAGATGCTGCCGCTCGCCGAAAAACCTCGGCCGGAGAGGAGAGATTAAAGACGCATGTTCTGTCCTGCCAGTTGTCTGTGCTGCGAGAGCGCACGCTAGGGTGGAGACCTCGTTTCATTCTCAATATGGTTCAGCATTTGCCGTTCCGCGACCGGATATCACTCTCAAACAGGTTCACACATAATACGACAAATAGAGTACACAGACTTTGTAATATTACACATTCACTCACCTCACCCCCACACGCTTTGAAATGACAGGTGGGGAAAGTATATCTCAGCCACTGTTCGGAGAAGAAGTTTTATATAAGAGATTAAGTTCGCAGGCACGAGGCACGAAGGAATGAGCGGGGATGAGCGATAAGATGAATAGAGATTAGATATAACATGAAGAGAAAGTATTACAGAACGGTTGGGGATTAATATCTGCCTCCGCGACGGGACACTACTTGATCAAGGTGAGGAACTCCTCTCTGGTCTTCTGGTTTGTCCTGAAACATCCCAACATACAGGAGGTGGTGGTGATGGACCCCTCCTTCTGTACTCCTCGCATCGTCATACACATGTGACTGTGGGGAAGCGATAAGAAGAAATTAGGTTAAAGACGGCCTCGATGACATGAGACGCAACACGTACGATGCTTCCATAACCACGGCGACGCCTCGCGGTTTGATAGCCTCTTGAACGGCGAGGGCTATTTGCTTGGTGATCCGTTCCTGGATAGACAGCCTTCGGCTGAAGGTTTCAGAGATCCGGGCCAGCTTTGAGATTCCGAGTACGAGTTGATTGGGAATGTATGCGATCGCGACCTAAATCGGGAGAATGGTGGGAGACGTTAGTGTACGTTGTTTATCTAGACGATGTCATGGGTTGTGGGTTGGGAGATATGGGATCTATATGCGAACAGAGAGGGAGAGGGAATGGATGCGAGATCGATGCGAAGAGGAGTCATTCTGGGAACCGAGGGAGCGGATGGACGTACCTTGCCGGTAAACGGGACGAGGTGATGTTCGCAAAGGCTGTTGACGGTGATTTCCCTGACGAGGACCATCTCGTCATGGTCTTCGGAGAATATGGCATCGTTGATAACGTCTAACGAGAGGCAGAAACAAAAAATAAAATAAAAGGCAAACAAAGTTGAGTTTCTGTTTTTGTTTCTGATCTCGAGAGTGAGAGTGTGTGTGGAGCGTCATTGGATTGAGTTTATGGCCCCCGAAGCCTCATGTTCGGTACTCGGGAGCCAAAGGCAAAATGCGAGGTTATCAATGGATTGGGTGATTACCTTTCAAGCGTTCCTCATAACCACGAGTCATCCACATGAGGGCCTTTGCGTAACGCTCGGGTGTTTTGAGGAGGCCTTCTCGGTCCGGATCCTCGCCCAGACATTCGAGGATGGTGCGGACTGCGCCGGCGAGCCGTTGTTCCCGCTCAAGCTTTTCGGCCGGGGTGGCATTCAGTCGAAGGAGGGTGGACTTTGCTGGAAGACGATCAACAAAAAACGGTTTATCCGGTACCCGCACACAGGCGTACCTGGCCACCCGAGACCATTCGGATCTGGGATTGGGCTTTCTGCACCGGTTGGGGGGGAGGGGGACGAGCCACCCGAGTTGGGGCGAAAAGGAGCTTTGCTCGAATCCGCTGCCGGCTTGTGGGAATCAATAATTTCTTTTGTTAGGTTTGGAAGGAAATCATTTATGACATGCTCGGTGTCGTTGGCGCCGTCGGCTTGGCTGAGATCCCGGGAGAGCTGGAGGTTCTGGAGGCTGGCGGCGAGGAGGGTCGAGTGGGACCTTGGGTCGAAGTGGTTGCGGGCCATGTTGGGGGACGCCACGGGCGGTCGAGCAGAGGTTTATAAACGCAAGACCCGGGTGAGGGAGATGTAAAATAAGTATTTGATAAACGCATGAGGCTGTGGGCTGGCTTCACGGTTGTTCCTCCGCTCGTGGTTATGAAAGACGGGAAGGGCCTCCTCAGTCTTGGGTCACTCCCTCCATATACCGCAACCTCTCCCGGTCTTATATCATGGTCCGCTAACCTCCTCCCCAAGGCCGTCGCCCCTCTCCCCCCTGTCCGAGATGGTCCTCCTCCACCACCGTCCCTCCTCTGCCCACCTCCTCTCCCACTCCGCCCACGAGCTCCTCTTCCTCTGCAGAGACTGGATCTTCCCCCCCGCACCCCGCGCCCCGCCCACCCACTCCATCCACGATGTCTGGCTAGCGTCTCGGAGGTTCGAGCACAAGACCGAGATCGGCTTCCTCGCACCAGGGGCCCACCGCCAGTTCTCCCGCCGGAACGTATACCTCGCATGCGAGATCCTCAGGGTGCACACCCTCGAAATGTTCCGGGCGATATGGGTCCCCCGCACCTCGCTCGTGTTCTTCTTCAACCTCTGCAGAGGCGTCTTTCCCGCCTTTCGTGGCTATTCCCAAGCGTTGATCATTGACGAGGTCCGGCTTCTCATTACCCGTGGTTGCACAGGTCCCTGGCTGACACGTGACGTGTGACCCACAACACAGCTTCACTCCCTCATAGCCTCCCGCTCCTTCACCTGGGCTCGCCTCCTCCGCCTGCTCGCTACGGAATGCGTCCGCATGCTCGTGGAAAGCGGCCTCGACTCCTTCGCGTACGGTTCCCCGCTCTATTCTCGCAGATCACCATCCTCACAGTTCTCCCGCAGGACAAATAACGAACACATTGTACAGAGTTCCGCCAGGTTCCTGATTGAGTATCGACAAATGGAGAAACGTCTCCAGCTTGATGTCCCCTCATTGTCTGATCCCGTCACCCGCGATCTCTTTCAAGAATCGGACCTCTTCGTCCGCTCCTTCAGCGGCATGACCAGTCTGGGGCTCTTGTCTCCATTCGACTTCGTCTCGATGCTGACACTTGTGTCCGAGATTCTCTCTCATCTCTACGTCATCTATACCCTCACCAACGACCTTTCGCATGTCTGGATATTGCTGTTCTCGCTTAGCTCGGCATTACTTCCGTTCATCTTGCCGTGGTTTCACACCGGTTGCTCCCGCCCGGACTCCTTGTATACTCCACAGGAGGCCCAGGCTGCGGAGAAACAGGAAAAGATGCGCCACCTTGCTCACAACGACTCGCATCGCCCAGAAATCTTGCTCTTTGGCCTCGGTCCATGGATTCTCGAGAGCTGGGCTCAGGCTCGTAAGTCGCTTCTGGGGCTCGAGAAACCGAACATCTTCCGTGAAACGGCACTTCTTGGTCAAGTCAGCCTCAATGAGATAATGATTGCAGTGCAACATGTTCGTAATATCGGAACCCATACTTCGTTTGCTCAAGTCCCCGTCCTAACCCTCACCACTTTTCACATTTTTTTCCATGCAGATACCACTAGTGCTCATGATGCAGTCATCGTCGGCGACTCTGGGTTCCTTTACGTTGTACAGGACCTCCATTCAGTCGTTGGTTTATGCCATCAGAAATTTGATAAACATGGCCAGGCTGGCCTTTCAGGGTGTATTTCTGATGGGAGCCTTTTGCTGCGCTATGGCTTACGAGCCAAAGTTGGAGCCAAAAAAGGACCTCCGCACCCCATACCACCCAATGAAGAGGGGAATGAAGATCGAGGCTAGGTACGCATAAACTTTCCGCTATACCAAAGTTGGAAGGTGCACCCTTATTCAAAACCACGGTCACCCATAGAAACCTATCATACACCTACCCGGGGGGTTCAGAACCCACCCTCAAAAACATCAACTTTAAACTCGAAGCTGGAGAGAGCTTGGCTGTGGTTGGTTGCAATGGTTCAGGTACGCGATCCCATTCCAAGCATCAGAAACCCCAACCTCCGAGGTGCGGCCATGCCGCGATTTTTCCGTGTTTACCTCATGTTTATTGTCTTGTGAAACGCCACTTGACAAATCTCTTTGCCTTTAGGCAAATCGACCCTAGCCCATATCCTCCTCCGGTTATTTGATTTTGATGGTGGTGAACTGCTGATCAACGATGTCCCGATCCAACACTACGAACCTTTCGAGCTTCACTCCCACATGTCCGCTGTTTTCCAGTCTTTTTCGAAACACAACGGGACGGCAAAAGAGAACATCGGTGTGGGTTACATCGAGGAGATTGATTCTCCTTCAGCTATCAAGAACGCCGCGGGGCTGGCCAGGGCTGCACATATAATCGACTCGATGCCAGACGGACTTGAGACTAAGCTGGACGCTTCTGGATTCTACAGTTCGCCATGCTTCACCCCGGGCACCTTTAATGGTTTCGCAGGTGAACGCCCATCTCACCCATACCATGGCTTATCGGGCGGTGAGGTGCGTAACCTCCTTTCATATTAGAGCAACGAGGGGGAAGGTGCTGAGAAGGAACATTTTTCTGTACGTACAGTGGCAACGAATCGCGATCTCAAGAGCGTTTATGCGGGCAAAGCGGCCGGAAGTGGATCTCCTCGTGTTCGACGAACCAGTGAGTCACCCCCACTCCCACTACCATACATTCATACAACCTACATTCCCCAACAACCCCAACTGAAAATCCGTCACCACCACTCCTACTGCCACCGCATACTGCACCGTCGTCATCTTCCCCCCTCCTCCCGTCCCTACCCCTTACGCCCCATCTCAATCCGCTTCGACTTGCTTCTTGTCCCTGACCATGTATACCCCATATAGACGTCGGCGCTGGACGCGCATGCCCAAAACGATATATTTGATACCATCGATGACGTGTCACGACTGCCGTCCGGGGAACGGGTCAAGACCGTGATCTGGATCACACATCGGCTTACCACGGCTCGTCGGGCTGACAAGATCGCTATGATCGAGCATGGGGTGCGTGTGATTTTCCCTGAAACCCTGACTATTACAACCTCCCTCCCACCTCCTCTCTTTTTACATACATCGGGATCTTTTTAAGTTGCCTTCGTACTAACTTTTCCCACCTCTTCCCCTCGCACAGGTGATCACTGAGTTTGGAACTCACGCTGAACTCCTTGCCGCTAACGGCTCGTACACTGCCCTCTACCAAGCCTATATTTAAACACGATGCACATAGACGTCTCTTCTCACTCTCCCTCCGCTCCTCCCCACCGACCAACGTAGCTACCCTACCTTCGTTCTCGCCCGCATAGAGCTTTTGCACCCTTTTTCACTCTTCAATACACTATAGATTCATCAGAACAAAATGTAATATATGATAATAGTAGTACTTTACGCAACGAGATCTCTATGTAATACAACGCAGAAACAGACATGGAGAGAATCAGGGACTTTCAATCCATCCGAAAATCGTTTGAAACGCGCACAACACGAGGACGTGGGGGGAATGAAGAGAGATCATGCACGTGAATGGACACGATGAGTTGTACTTGAGTGGGAGATGAAGAAGGTGATGAGAGGATAGGAAGCAACCGGAAAGAAATGAAGATCAATGAATGAAGAGGAAGATGGAAACAAAAAGAGGGAGCGCAAGAAAAAAAAAAAAAAAAGAAAGGCGGGGCTAGATCATGGACGTGTCGTGGGCGTCATGGGCATCACGGGTCTAAAAGTTCGAGCATGGTTGGGACTGATGAGGTGAATAGGCCGTAAACGGCCGGCCGGCGGTAGGGGAATAGGGAAGGTACGGTCGTGGATAGTATCAACGGCACGGGTTCTAGATCTGATCCCTCGCCCATACGAAAGGAGAGGGGAAGAAACAGAAAAAGAAGAAAAAACCCAGAGGTGCAAGCTCTCGGGGACATTTTACCCGAACTTGCTCTTGGGGTGTTCCCAGTAAGTCAAAACCCCATCATGTAGGTGCGCATCTAGCGTGCCATCATAAGCCTCGCGAGTCGACGTCAAGCTAGCCAAAACCTCGTCCGTTCCCCAAGTAAGGACTAGCAGCCCCGCGTCTTTCACCGCTTGTATCAATGACGGAACCTTCACCTAAAAAATACAAAACGACCGCCGCGAAAACAGTATAACCCATCCGATCCCATAAAGACGAAAATCAGGCCAAATTTTGCCGTTTCGCGTTTGATAAATGTACCGATTGTGTTTCAGTGACAAGAACGGGATAAGAGGGAACGAGGAAGACAAGTGGTAAGCAATGTGGAAGTGGAGGCGAGATGTGACGGGACGGGTGCTTACCAAAATACCACCCTCGACAAGGACTCCGAGAAGGTTGTTGGCTTTCGAGAACCGCACTGCAGTTTCGAGGCTCGATAGCCTCTCATCTCTAGCCTCCGCATGCGCCAGGACAATGGGGCTTGGGTTCAAACCGCCCTCCCTTCCACACAGGGACGCAAAGAAGACAGGGTCTGAGAGGGCGAACCATACAAAGTGGTAAGGGATAGCAAATAGCGATTGCAGAAATGCTTACAGTTCGGCTGTTTCCAATTCAATGCAGCACAGACGTCCGGCGAGAAGGAGGTAAACACGACTCTCCTCCGACCGCCATTACCGGGACTATCGGACCGTCTATGGTAGATCGTACGAAGAAGGGAGTCGACAAAAGCATTGACGTTCGGTGAAGGCCGATCGGGTGTCGCTCCGCCAAGGCGAGGGATGCACGCAACCTCAAGACACAGACCGATGTTATGTGGAACAACCTGAGGTCCCTTCGTCAGTCACATAGTCCCCGCCTTAAGGCTAAACAACTCACGGAAAGCAGTTCAGCCAGCGATAGCATGGATCGTTTGAGTACTGAATACCACTGAGCCGGCGTCGCGGGCTTTTGTTTTCGCAGATCCAGCTTCCTTCCCAACTCAATCGCGAGCTCGCCGAACTGGGTCAACGTCAGGTCGGAGACATACAGGTCAAACTTGTCCTCCGGAAGTTTCCAGTGTGGATACGCAACGGGCTGCATATCCTGCGTGAGTTGGACAACAACGTACACAAAGTCACCCGTTATCGAAGAGATGGTCAAGGAGTGGGTCCTCGCTGCGGGCGATTTGCTTGAAGGGGACGTGCGTGTGGAACCGAGAGTCTCTCGTGGCATGGAGGAAACCGACCATGGTTGGGGAACATTGGCATTAGGCACCATCGTTGACTTCCAGTAGGTCTCAACCGCGCCGCCCACCTCAAGGGTGACACCAGAGAAGGGTCTGATTATATTCAGACCAAACGTAACCTATGAACACGCATTGATCCAAAGAACTCCTCTCACAGACGTGGCATGACGTACCTCTCCGATCAAGTGCAACTTGTTATCCAGGATCGGCAACACATATCGGTTCTTGTCCGCCTTCTTGAAGAGAGCAGGGAGAGCGATGGCTCTTCCGATCGTCTTAGTACCAAAATTCGGGTATAGTGAGAAATCTAGCCGGAGGGTTTCAACAGATGGGGTTTGGAACTCGAATGATAGGGGCTGGTCGCGTAGCGGTAGAGGGATGGTGAACGGCCCAGAAGCAGCATCTGGAACCGCCATGATAACAATCTTGAACAGGGGCGAGGAGTTCAGGTAGTTCTCTTGGTACCCCGCAGTCATGAACGAGGGATATAATTTCACTGGTTCGCTCCTCGTTGCTGACCGACATGACGCCTTGTCCCCGATCGTAATCTGAACCAAGGAGTTTTTGTCCAAGTAGTTGTGTCCGTAGAATCGATAAGGCATGATCGGTGGTGGGAGGGAAAGTGAAGGGATCATATCCACGTCTTCCGAGGGGTCCTCAAGCGGCGCAGCAGGAGAGAAGTCAGACTTCGGTGTTTGGTAGGCAGTCAAGGTTTCTGGAGAAGACCCCAATAAGAGGGCTGCACACTCATTGTGACCGTGCCAGGCGGCATAATGGATGGGATATTGTCCAAACTCATCGACGATACGGACCTGCGCGCCCGCCTCCAGGAACAACCGTAGGCATTCGGCGTGCCCGTACCTCGCGGCATGAAACAACGGGGTCCGTTCGTGATACTTATCGGGGACATCCCACCCGTCGCGGCGGATGAGAAATCGACAAACATCGGCGTGTCCTTCCTTTGCAGCGAGATGGATGGGATATTCGCCATTGCTATTCGGCTTGTTCTCCGCGCCAGCTTCGAGCAAGAAGGTCACAACATCCAGGTGACCTGCACGACTAGCCAGCGAGAGCGGTGATATGTCTGTGTTGGGAAATGGAGGGTTCGGTGGGCTCGCCGCCTCATCGACCAGTACGCGGACGCACTCCAGCGATCCCTTGAGGGTCGCATGGACAAGGGGAGTGAGATTATCCATGTCAACGAGGTCCGCTCTGACGTTCGCCTTGAGGAGGGTCCGACAAACATCAGCGTGTCCGTTCATGGCAGAATAATGGAGCGCCGACCGCCCGTACACATCGACTTTGTCAGCAGGAACGTTGTTATCCAGACAGAGGTTAATAAGCCGGAGGATTCCAACCATAGCAGCCTGGTGGAGGCATGTCCGACCGTTGATGTCATCCACGAAGTTGAAATCGAAGAGATTCGAAGCGATGGATAAGATGAGATCCGCAAATTCGGGAGGTGAATCGATTACGGCCTTCCACAAGATCCTCGTCACATTAGTCCTTCCACCCGGTTGCTGAGCGAGGATATCTGAATGACGGATGACTTCTTCGACCGTTGTGGCATCAGCCGTCTGTACCGCCTTCCGAAGCGAACTCTCGAGATCGTGAAATGGCCTCATAGACCAACTTTGATCCAAGCTTAGTTGCCGGGTCAAGATGAGATCATTGGCGGCGGGATTCTCGTATTTTAGACCCCGCGACAGGTCCGTGAGATCGAGCAGACAGGCCGCCACGGTGTCAGCTAACTCCGAGATGAGCTAAACAGGAGACTTGTGGGTTTTTGTCAAAGCTGTTGAGGTTGAGCTTACCTGTCGGTTGAACACAGGTTGCACCTCAACCTCCCGTGCCAGATAGAGTTCTTTGGTTTGAGATTTAGACCGTTTATCCCATTTTTTCAGGATTTTCCTGAACCCGGTCGCGTTGAGCTCGATAAATTGCTGACAGAGAGGGTCAATGCCAATGGACACACTACTGTTATATCCCTTACCAATAGTTTCGCGAGATCTCGCTCCAGTAGCCGGAAGCCCTCCTCCACGGCGGTCCATTCGACGTGGTTGGCTGCCAGGTCGTCGGTGGCCTCTGGTAACGTCCTCAGTACGGCCGCACGGCGCTTAGAGAGCAAGGTTTCTAAGCGAAGCTTGAGCTCAGCTTCCTTCTTGAGATAAAAGCTGTTGATCTGCGAAAGCACGTAAGACGGCGGTCGAGATGACACGATCACGACGTTGATGGACAGGCACCTTTTCCAACTCGCGTTCTAGCTTGAAGAAGAAGGCAGCCTTGTGAGCTTGAAAGTCTAAACTCGTATCCTCTCCGTGTATCGAAGCCCCAATTGGAGGCACGTCAGGGTCGGCCATCATCAGTGAGGACTCCCATATGTTGTGGTGATCAGTGGGTGGGGTTGGAACATCGCTTTCTGGCGGTGCGGGAGAGAGAATATCTGCCGGACGCATTCCAAGGGCTAGGGCAGCAGCTTCGGCGCCGGGGCGTTTAGCGGTCAGTGAAGACACGATCTTCTTGAGGAATTTGTAGTCCAAATAATAAGGCGACCATCCTGGCACCTGCTCCGATAGGATCTGCTTGCCAAACTGGTGGTAGAGGGTCAGGAGGTGGATAACGTGAATCAGAATGTTTCGTAATGACGGCCTACTTTCATGATTGGGTTGTTTTCCACACGCACGCAGATGGAGGAGAATCAAGCGAAGGAACTTGAAGTCGGACGCGGCTTTCTGAGAGGGTGAAGCATAGAGCTGTGTGGGCTTCGAGGGACACAAGATAAAGGTCTTGGTGTGGGTTTCGGGATGTTAATTCCCAAACATTTTTCCTAGGAGCTTCAATTTTCCACGAACGTTCGTAGTCACGAGGCAGGCAAGAACGCGAGTTCAACAATCGTGCGCCGTGGATCACTAAGTGGTTTTATAGTACGCTAAGTACGCATGCATCTATACACTCCCTACAGCTGCCGGTATCACAGTAATATCTTCCGCATCTGCCATATCCTCGCCGGCAGTAAGGTAACGGGACAGCGGCCGTGCTTTTCGACGTGGTCATACACGCACCGGAAGCAGAAAACGTAACCGGAAGGTAAGGCAGTCGCGTTGTTAATTGGGCCGAGGCAAATTGGACACTGCCCGTACTTTGTCGGATCAACAGGCAGGCCTTTTGGATGAGGGGGAAGCAAACGTGGAGGAGGGATGGGGGGTCCAGCAGGGGATGTGGAAAGTGATCGAGCAGGGGAGGAAGGTGAGTACCACCATTCCAAGAATTTGAAAAAGAAGATGGCTGTCGGAAGGATAACTTTGAGTGAATCTAACAGAAACTGAGGAGATGAGAAAACCAAGTTCCGTAAGAACGCTTTAAACCCAGCCGCTTGTTGTTTGACGGATGAAGTAGCAGTGAAACCCATCCGGCGCTGTCAAGAAATGAGTAGGATGAACTTATCGTTTCCCATTCCACATACCAAATCATCCGCTCCGAGTCGCCGTAGATCAACTCCAATCCAGGACAACCACGGCCGGTAGTACGACGACTTGTCGAACAGGTAACTGACGTTGGCGATGAACAACCACAGTTCCAGACCGGCATTTAGCCAGGGATACGCCCTCTTGTACGCGCGTCGGAATCTACCCATTACAGACTATTCGGATGTCAACGAAAGAAGACCGATAATCAGCACCGACAGGTAAATACCTGATCCGTTAGGGCCTGTATTCTCCGCAGGTCGGCAATGTCCCCCATCACATCCGGATCGATGCCTCCCCCCAATTCTTCGTAATAATCTTTGGCCTTAGCACGTAGATATGGAATACCAACCTGAAACGTATCAGCTGCGTCAGACCAACGTCAGAAAGCCGTAATGATTCACCAGGAACAGGAGGGATCTCCGGAGTTCCTTCGGGCCTAACTGCTCCTCCTCCGGAACTCCTCCAACAGCTGCCCTCGCCCTCTCGGTTTCAATCAAAGGCTTTCGCCTGCGCTTCATGCCGTAGAAATTCTCGGCAAAAGATGCACCTGCGCAAATGGAGGGGTTACCGAGCGGCCGGTCCAGGGTTTAGACACGATAGTTACCATAGGTTTTGAGGTAGTGCCTCTCCACAAACAACATCAGCAGGGCATAGAACTCTTCGTGTTTATTTACAATGCGCAACAAATAGCGGGGGTATTGTTGAGCAAAAACCTGACAGATAACGAACGCGGTGAGACTCGTGTCTCGCGTTCCGTGCGCCTCGGGACGGACGCACCGATAGGACATATTTCAGAGCTGGTTGCAGGAGGTCCCTAAGCTGCTCCTGAGCGACCAATTCGAAGAGAGAGGGCTTGAGGGGGTCGCTCCCGAAGTCGTTGTAGAACTCCATACGGAGCGGGAGGAAACCAAGTTAGCCGCCCGTATCATCATCATCACACGCTCTTCGTCCCCGACCAGCACGCAGCGCGGAATCCGGAGAGAGGCGTGTTGGCTACGCGCCTTCGAAGTCGTCGTCTGCCAGTGCACGTCGCGGTCAGTGCCTTCGTTCTTGTTTCCTATATTTTTTGCAGAATTTCTAATGACTTTGGTGCCATTGGACAGGATGACCCAACGTTCCATTGATGCTAAGAGCGGCGTCCTTGCCAGGACAAACACTTTTGCGTCTAGGTCTTCGAGCTCAAGCCGTGCCATGTCGACTCCCTCAGACCCGTCGTGTCCATCTCTTTCAGTCCGGCGAAACAGACGAGTCCCGCGAACTCCCCGATCCCGTACAGCTCCCCCATCCGAGCCATGTTCATCTCGGTCGGCCTCAAAACGACGTAAGCGCGTTCATGCGCGAACAGGATCCTTTGAAGACCTCCGGGGCGCAACAACGGCATGGTTCTGGGACAACAGAAGATGTGCACGATTCAACCTCTCATCCCCCGACTATGAACCAATATCCCTCTCCTTCGTCGTCGACAGCTGGTTTGTCTCCACCTCAGGCAGTCGAACTGTCCACTCTCACATCCGACCTCAAACGCTTAAGGTCCGAACGAGATGTCGTGGAGGCCTGGGGCATCTTCCAGAAACTGCAAAAACCTCTCTCAAACGTAAACCATTCCGGTGGCGACATTACCCTGTTATACACCAGCCTTCACCATCTCATCCGGCTTCTCTCAGCCATAACTCCCCGTCCGGGAGTTTTATGCTCCCGGATTATTTCCGCGATATCTACCCTACGACAAGCCGGTGGCAGGATCAAGAAGTGGGAACTCCAGTTGCTCCGTGCGATCGTGAAAGAACAAAATATTCATTTCCAAGACCTCGAACACCTCAAAGACCTTGTTGCTGGCACTTTATCACCCGCTACTGACCCAGAAGCATCTAATACCACACCCCCCACTCCCTCGTCCCCACCTGAAGATGAACCCTCTCCACTCTTTGACGTACCTCCTCCACAAGATCCCTCCGAGATCGACTTTTCCGAGGAGTTCCAGTCGCCCATACTCGTCGCCCCGATACCAACCACATTCACGCAGGATCACGAAAGAGCCAGGCTCTTGAACCTGATGGGAACGACTCAATCTTTTAATGAGGCTTGGGATGCCTACCGCGCGCTTTCCTCCCACCCTCTAGCAGAGGACCCCACTCTGAACAAATACCCTAGTCGTCATCTCCACCGATTGGTATCCCTCCTTGCCACCATCAGGCCTCGAACTCGAAAAGTTTATCTGTCGTTGGTTTCCATTATGTCGACGCTCCGTGCTTCCGGCCACCCCATATACGTGTGGGAGTGGAACCTCCTGATGGATGCTTCCGCTAAAGGCTGGAGGAAAACTCGTTTCGAAGATTACAGAACTTCATTACGAGTTTTCAATGATATGTTGGCTTACCAGAAGGAAGTCCTGGAATCCCATGATTCACAACAGATTGGCCGGAACGTTCGCTCGAGTTCTCACGTTGATGAATCGATCCTCCTTCATAACACCCTCGGTCCCGACATATATTCATACACTACTCTAATATCTCATGCTGCAAGAACGCTCTCTCCCCAAGCCTTAGAACACGCACGTTCTCTACTCAACTCCGCAGGGATCATCCCGAACTGCGTCACCCTCCTCGCCCAACTCCGCCTTCACACCCATCACAATCAGATGTTTGCTGTCCGCCGTACAATTGCCGAGATTCGAGACAGGGGCTTCACGCTCGACATATATGGAGTGAACTCGATAATCCGGGCATTCGCGTGGAACGAGGACATGGAGGTCGCGGATTCCATTTACCGGGTACTGCGGAGTAATGTCGACGCCGGTGGATCCGAAGATGGCCTGTTCGACGGGGTTAACGAAGGGATCACCGCGACAGCCAGGTTTTTGGACGAGGTGGAGAACATTATAATCCCACCGATGATGGTCCCCAATAGGATCACTTACACCCTCCTAGTCCAGGCTTACGCTTACCAAGGGGACCTTACGCGCGCACTTCAGGTCTTTGCGGACATGCTTTCTTCTACGGACCCTATTGCGACCTGGAGGGGCGAAGTTGGGGCAGTGGCTCGATTCCCACCCGTCATGCAAATATTTAGAGCGATATTCTTAGGGTTCTACCGTCATGGAGTTGACCCCACGGGATCCACCACACATTATCGTGGCCATCACATAATAAGAGGGACACATGGGCCGGGTCTGGACTGGGACTTGGGCAACTTGTATACCATTTACAAGGGGTTCCTTGAACTATCTACCAACCAGAAACCGGGGGATAGGGTGGTGTACTGGCTCATTATGGCGTTTGAGAAATGCAGTGGCGGTGATTATTGGAGGATGAAGGAGGTTTGGGCGACATTGGAGGGGAGGTGGGGTGATCGATGGGGTGCGAGGCTGCGGAGGGTTCGGAAGGCGATCTACCACAACACCGAACACGCTGAGGCCGCGAGTATTGGTGATGTCCTAGAGGATGAAAGCGACGACCGGGGGTAGTACATTTCCAAGCCTACTCGTCCACACAGTAATACTATAATATAGTTCATCCCCAAAGACTGCGAAGAGCTGTACATGAATTGTCTAGAAATTCCTGCTTTGCTTGTTGCTCTTGCTCAAGAAAAAAAAGGTCCACTTCATCTCTCTCACCAAGTCCGCTGTTGTTATTCTTACAAAACCACCACCCCTTCATTCTCCGTGTGCATCAAGTTGAGGTTATCTAGCCGATGGAATCTTGGGATCTAGATGCGATGGGTCCGATTCGAATGCCGTGGTCCTGATCCTCTACACCTCTCCACCATTCGCCTTCCTCCACGCCACGAACTCATGCCAGGTGACGGTACACGCCCTACTTTGGTACCTCCTGAGCTTGACGCTCCGTCTGATCTCTTCGGTGATCCGTCCCGACCAACCGGCCTTATGGATCGCACTATCGACCGCTTCGATCTTATCCCATCCTTGAGCGGGCATGACTTCCGGCAAATACGTCGCGTTGAACGTCTTCTTGGAAGCCGCGGAGGGCGTAGGCTTGATAGCGCTGGATAGCAGGGTCGTGGACGAGGAGAGAGGAGAGGGAGTGCTGCTCTGGCTTGCGATGAGGAGCGACGGGTGAGCGAACGTGATGTAGATCCCGTGTACACCAATCGTCCAATCCAAGTAGGAAGAAGCGTCTTCGAAATCGGTTAATAGAGAAACCCTAAAATCCCGCAAACGACACGTTAGCACTATCCGTCCAAGTGGATAAAACGAGGGGGACACCGCAAGGACAAGGGAGCTAGAAAGTGCGGCAAACCAGACTCACACGCATTCAAGTGAATCCAACTCCCCCCTGGTTATCTTATTGAACCGATAATCCTTAAACGCGCTGATGAGCGCGTACTCGGCGATGCCTTCATGTAATGCATGAGGCTCAAAACTTCCAATACATCCCCTCAATCTGTGACTTCTCCCTGGCCGGCTAGGACGAACGTTCCAAGTGACGAACAAAGGGCTGTTTTTCGTCCGTTCGTTTCATCAACCCACACGCACCACGCACCGCGCACACCACACAGCACCACCGCAAGCCCACATGTCACGCGTCCCAGCAATCACCCATCATCCGGAGGTATCCACATCCCGCCACCCAAGGCAGACGCACACACGTGGGGGAGATGGGGAGAGGACATCACAATGGTGGTGGCGGTGAGGATGAGAAGGAAGTCGTTAACCCGATGCGGATTCCGCAAAAATGAAATAAGAGGTCGGTGGGTGTATCCACAAAGAAGCAACCGTAAAAACCAAATCGAAATCGAGGAATGGTGAGATCCAGCTCCGATCTTGGGGAGAGAGGGAGAGAGAGAAAGGTGTGCACGTACTATTTATCATCCGGAAAGCTTGGGGGAATCGGTTCGCTCGAGGTCAAAGCGCAAAAGAGGGTATCGAAAGCGTGGAAACAGTGCTCAGGTATGCAGACCTGGTCATCGGTCGAGTCGGCAGATGGGTTGAGAGGAAGAAGGGACATTGGCGGCTAACTCTCCGACAATTCCCCCCTCAGCTGGCTTTTCTTCCCGCCCTCTGTCTCGCCAATGTTCCTATATAAGTACAACACTCGCACCGAGCCCGAGATAAGAGGGACCCAGGGTCATGGGTGCCCTATAGCAGCCCAGCGGGAACCGGACAAGGATCATATCGATCATCGCGATACATCTCCCATCTAGACGACATCCCAACATTTCGAACAATGGGGGTAAAAAATCCTCAGGGCTATCTTGTTTCCACTACGATCCACGACATCCAACAAGATGGAAAGGTTAAGGTAGACTACAAACCAAACAACACAGAAATAAGATAACATATACTGTAGTGAATCGATAATTCAGTAAACGTGGACAGATGGCGAGGAAGATGGAAGGAGAGAGGTGGAAAAAGGGGTGAGAAGGGCAAGAGGGGTGCCGGCGAACGGCTAGCAGGGATGTGGGAGGATGTCCAAAATGAGAAGGATGCAAGAAAGAGGCAAGGGTGCAGTAAAGTGCAGGCACTGCGGGGATAGGGCGTGATCGTGAGCGAACATAAGGGGCTTGTCGTGAGAAAGAAATGTTGGAGGAGAGACAGAGGAAGAGGGGGGCTGCGGGGCTCCGTGTTGATTTGTGTGGGTTTCGAGGCTAACTCAAGAAAGGTGAAGTGTGAGAGATGCAGTGGGAGGTGTGCAATGCGAAAGCGAGAGAGGTCGAAGATAAACGTGGAGTGGGGTGCGCAAACGGACAGAGACGGGAATTACACGCGGCCTGCGCTTGCTATGTAGAACAGCAGCTCCAAGATGAGTTACGGGCAGAAAGCCTCGCTTCCTCTTCATCAGCCTGGGCTGCCCATGCCGGTGCCGGAGACAAGAAGATGCTATCTCGCTTCGTCATCTCCCGGTCCAGGTCATCCTTTCGAAGGATGATCGCCTGGATGAGGGAATCAAACAACTCAGGAATACCTAAGGCACGGCGAGAAAAAATAATAAGTATCTGACCCAACTGAAGCGAGGTTGCAATCTCATTTTACCTGTATCATCCTTGGCGGAAACCTCGAACAATTCCATACCCTTGGCTAATCCCCATTCTTGACTTTCTTCATCGTCTTCTGTAGGGTCCTCCTCGTTCACACTGCTGTCGGTATCTGCTGCGTTCTCGAAGTAGCTGTTACGGTATCCGAACCGCGAAGAATTCGGGGTTCCATCAGGCGAAACGCCCAATCCAGCCGTCGTCGTGGTATTGATCTTGGCGAGCATCGTCGGGCCGGCGCTCTTGGTCCTAGGGCGGGTAACACCCAGCGCCGAGGATGTGTTGTGCCTTTTCAGGGCAGAATTTTGGAATATTGATCGTTGATCGATGGGGGACTTGAAATCTGGGGGGCTCGATTTGGAACTAGAGGGGCTGGGAGAGGTCATACTGGTAAAGGAAGTGAAACGAGGGCGAATGTACGAAAACGTGGAAGGGGTTGGGGGAGGCGGCGGCGTTGGTGGTTTCGGAGGTGGGAACCACTTGTGGAGTGACAGCCGGGCGAGGTCAGAGGTAACCTGCCGTTGGTGGGTTAAATCGGCTTTGGCACCAACGATGTAAATTATGAGGTCCGGTGAACAGTTCCTTTTTAGCTCTGTGTGCGGTGGGTAAGTACCCGGCCTGCGAAGCTACCCGGTGTTAACGAGCGCGACAGGAGGAATGGGCTGACCTTCCAACCAACCGCGGACACTTTCAAAGGTCACAGCATTCGTAATATCGTACAGGAGCAGTGCGGCATTTGCGCCGCGATAATACATGGGTGCCTTTTCGTAACACATCAAAGGTGGAGTGGAGAAGTGGATTGGAAGGAGGAGACGGGGACCTGATTAGCATATTCCCAGTCGACACCGAGAACCAACGTACCATGCTTCGAAATCTTTCTTGGCCCGCCGTGTCCCACAGCTGCAGCCGGACCTTGTACCCGTCCTTGTGCACCTTCTTCGTGACGAAAAAAGCTCCGGTTGTGGACGTCGTGTTCTTGGGGTCGAATTTGTCCTGGGTATATCGCTGTAGCAAGCTGGTCTTCCCCACACCTGAGGGACAAGCCGGAGGAACACGGGTCAGGCGGAGTGGCCGAGGCAGAAGGACAGAGGGGACTGACCAGTGTTGCCCATGATTACAATCTTAGCATCGATGCCGTGTTCATACATTGAGCCTCTGTATGACCCGGGACGTGGGTATTCGGACATCATCGCTTGAACGAGAGAGCGCACCTGAGGGGCGCAAAGGTTCGTCGCAGATGATGGGGGAAGGTAAAATGGCCTAGGACGGCGGAGTCGAAAACGGAGAGGGTTGGTGGAACAGCAACCCGAAGTTCCGAACAACTCAACGAGTCCAATCACCCGCTCACGTGATCTTCCGGCCTTATGAAATGGCCTGAATGGACAAAGTTGCAGCGACTGAAATTACAATTGCAAAAACAAGCCGGGTACTACAGATTTACTCTTGTGGCTGCACGGGGAACTCAAAGGCAACATCCTTGCCGGTAAGACGGCGATAGACGGACGAGAAAGAGTCGAGCTTGTACTCCAACGAGGTGGAATCCTTGGAGTCAAGGAAGCTGGACCCAACGACGGCGATTAGCATACTCTTCGTCACGGTTGGACAGCTGACAATCACACTTACACTTTGAGCGTTTTTGAGCCATCAACGGCGATTCGAGTTCGCTTGCCCACTATTTCTGTGGGGAACACGAGATCCTCCAAGATCTTCTCATGGACATCGGTCAGCGTCCTGCTGCGAGGGCGCTTTTGCCTGACACGAGATGTCCGTGTGGGTTTCCGCAACATCCTGCGCTGGGCAACGAACACGACGTGACGTTCGGAAAACTTTTTCTCAAGTTCTCTCGTGAGCCTAAAATTGTAAACTAGTTCAATGCCCCAAAAATACCCGCCCTGTAACGGAATTCCGACACACCTAGGCTGAACCTTGTGGAAGGCCTTGAGTTGGGGGACAGGAACAAAGATGACAATGGCCTTCTTGCCACCACGGACGTCAACCTCCCGGGCAGCAGAAATTTGCAGAGGGCGGAGTTCATTCTTGAGATCAGGGACGTTGTTTTCGAGGTCAATCAAAGCCTGGGCAACCTTGACTTCGGTCTCGTCTGGAGGAGTGGTGGGCGCGTTGGCGGTGCGGGAAATTTTGTGTTGGAGAGACATGTCGAGATCTAAGCAGAGAGTGGATCGTCCGTCAGTCCATCCGAATCATCAAAACCCCATCCATCGTCTATGGGCATATTCCACTCATTATGACCGCAAGATTGCGTGGAAAAGACACATCTCACGACGATGGTGCGATTCTTTGGAGCATAAACTCACCGTGTAGAGCTCCTCGCCGTTGTCGTTGTCGGTCTTGAGGATGATTGTTGATTGGGGTCGTATTACCTAAGCCACACTCCCTACTCGCTACCTTCCAAATGCGGATCACGGAGCGGCTGAGGCGCTGGTGTGACCACGCCAGTTCACCCAAGAAACGAGAACATTGGGCCGTTTGTGCCTATTCTCGAACTCAGATACATTAATCTTCTTGAGGCAAAATGGCCATTGATTAGACCGCGATTCCCTGTGCATTCATCTCCACTACTCTTCAGGTTCGCATACACTCAACTCAGGCCCTGAGTCCACGGGACAGTCTCCTCTAAACGCTCATCTGAAAGCAGGTGATGGTATCGGAAGGGGTACCGTGGAACGCGACTGTGATTACAAGTTACGCAAACTCCACATCTATTGAGAGGTTCCCGGGCGGTTCGTGACCTTCGGCTCCCAAGCTGTCAACTTTGGTGCGGCTGTATTGTAAGTCTTGAATGCTCCCCTGGTACCGGTCAAGTTCTCTACCCAATGCTATGTAAATCGGATCAAGGTAGGATCAGAACGAGAGTATGGACAGACGGAATGTTACTGCGTACAGATTTCCATGCCGGAGAAAGGTTTTGCATGACAGGGTCCTCTGTGGGAGGGTCTTTCCGGATATGTTGCAGCCAAGCGTGCCATTCAGGGGGGACTTGTGAGGCGTGGTATTCATGCTGGGTGAAGAGTAAAGTGCACTAAGCCAACCTTTTCGGGGTCACCATATGTAGTCAAGTCACTATACCTGAGCGTAATCGACCCATCGGTGGCGGCCTGCACAGAATCAAGGGGAATCATAAGAACCGGGGCGCTGCGTCCACAATGCACCGTCTGCTGACCTGGTATCTCCTCCTCGGGGACAAGGTTCTCAAAGTACCGGTTTCCAAACCTAACCCGGTGCAGAAACGGTTAGAGTGTGTGCAGGACGGGGAGCCACGGAAAGAAAAGGAGCTGCTGACTGGTCGGTTCCCTTGAGAGCACCGTATTTTGCGTCTCCAATGTATTGCATATTACGCCACCACTGCCTGATGCCTGAGCGTCGGATGTTCTGGATGTAACGAATGATTCCGACCATAGTTTATGGACTCGGAGGGTAGGTCGGGTGTGGGGAGATGAAGTTGAAGTCTGAACGCGACAGCCAATAGGCGTTTCCGATTTGCGTCGCGGCTGATCCCCCCGCAACCCAATGTCATTCACCAACTTGTACTATAAACGAGTGAGCACCCTAACTCTGTTTCTAATCAACTATAACCCTCGAGGGCAGGCAACCTCATACTGAATCAGTGTGTAGACGGCGGGTACACCGAAGCCTTGCTTCGTCTGTTATCGACCAACCCCCATCGTTTTGGCCACAGCTCAGACGGTTGACTTCATCTATACCTGCGAATCGCACCTCAAGGATCCCGGGTTTGCCTCCCAGATCGCAGGTGACGCGCCCTCAAAACCCGGATTGAGTGCCGAGGAGATCGCCCAAGTAAAGGCCGATTGGGAGGAGAAACAGAAGCGCAAGGCTGAAAAGGCCAAGGAGAAGGAAGTAGAGAAGGAGAAAGGGGATGATAAAGATGGCGGAAAATCCAAGGATGAATCCAGCAAGGACAAGTCGACCCCGAAGGTGACTTCACCTGCACCCGCACCCACTCCCCAGCAGCCGTCACACGAGAAATACGCGCTCCATCGAGACATGTTCGCGTTGAGGACTGCAGAACACCGTAGACGCAAACAAACCGCCCAGGTCAAAGAGCTCGCTCCACGATTACCTGGCGCACCCAGAAGTGCCGTCAACTGACCTGAGCTTGTGAGTTGAGTTGGATGGCCCCGCCACCCCGTTCCTTGGCTGACCGAGGTTCCAGGCAGAATATTCTGTTTTCTGTTCGTCCAGGCGTTGTAATATCACTACAAGCACATGAATCTACGAGTACGTTACTCCGGATCCTGTGGGAGCATGTCAACGACCTTCTCGGCAATGGCCAGGCTCGACGTAAGTCCCGGACTCTCTATCCCCAGCAAAGTGACCATCGGGGCCCGTTGCGAGTCGGCATCCCCGCCCAAGAATGCCATCGGGTAATCTGTCCTGAACACGAAGTCCTGGAAGCCTCCACCAGGCGGGACGAGCTTTGGTCTGATCCCGACATAATCCGCCGACAACGCATCCAACTCGACATCAGGGAGATAACTCGCAATCGCCCGGTGTATCTCGCGCATCTTGGCAGGGGAGTCGTCTGGGACGAGGTGCTGTCGCCAGTAGTCTTCGACTTCTCCATCGGGGGTTGGGTCGGGGGGAGGTATCCACTCGATATCGGGGCCAAACTTGATCTTGCCTTGGAGATCCAACGTAAGATGTGTGCCTAGACTAGCGAAGGAGAAGGCGTCTTGGTGTCCGAGCTCCGGACAAGGATACACGAGATGGGAAATTCCCTTGAGGTTTTGACCGTGGTAGGATGCGTAAGAGCCCTTAGCGAAGTAGATCGGGACCCGCTTCTCCCATGGTAACAAGGAATTTAGAATTAAATTTGCTGAGAGTCCTGACGCGTTGATGAGAACCCTGGCAAGTACGGAATCGCTCTGATCACTTCCGGCGGTGACCGTCTGGACAGTCCACCCGTTCTTCTCCGGGTCGACGCGGACGACGCGAGTGGAATAGGCGAGGTCCGAGTCCGGGCAGTCGAGGATGTCTTTCTCGAGGCTTTGCATGAGGGCGTGGGAGTCGACGATGCCAGTTTCCGGACTCCACAGCGCGGCGGCGATGGACGGAGAGAGGCTAGGCTCCATCTCTCGCGCTTCTTCGCCATCAATCAGCCGGGTGGGGACAGCCAAGCGGGGAAGTGGGGGGACCCGGAGGCGCTTGGACTTGTCGTAAAGTTGCTCAATGTAGTCGCGTTGGTGCCGGTGGGCGACAACAAGCTTTCCAGTCTTTTTGAAAGGGACCGCATGCTCCTGGCACCTGTCGTACAGCAGTCGTCTGCCACGGATGCAAAGGTCCGTTTTGAGCGACTCCGGCGGGTAATACAATCCTGGATTCTGGGGTGAGAACCGGACGCAGCGCATGAGAAAAAATCAGACCTGCATGAATTACTTCGGAGTTGCGCGAGCTGCGGGGAGGGTCGGCCTCGTGGGTGCGCACGTCTGCTGGGCAGCGGATGGGGACTAACCTGGTCTCCTCGCCTGGAGTCGCGTTTCTCTCGACGAGATAGGTCGATCTGCGGGGGAAGCGTCGGGAGAGCCGTTCTGCGATCGCGAGACCGATGACGCCTGGGGAGGATCAGAACAATCCCGCACCGGCTGTGGTTTGCCCACCTCCACCCACGACGAGGTGATCGATTGCGAATTGCGGCACCTAGAATATTGGGTTGCTTCTATGATGCGATGCGCTTTCCAGAATGGCTCGCTTCGGGCTCACCCTGTATCCGAACTTGGAAGCCGGGTTGATTCTCGCTGTGACCGCTCTCATTGGTTGGTGGTGGTTGTGGAAATCCTTGTTCCGCGACGCCGGAAGTCTCCCTTGACATCAGCCGAGATCTCCGTCCGGCCTCTCGAGCGCTCACTTCGCTGCAAAAGTTGATTAGCAACTTTTCTCACTCCGGCTATATTATCTCCAATATAAGGGAAGGACGGGGAAAATATTCGAGGCCTTTGCCAGACATTTCCTCCCCCTTCTCCTCCTCGTCCTCTTTGTCCTTCCCCCCCCCCCTCCCACAGCACGATGGCCGAATACCCCTCCCTGGACAACACGTGCGTTTCTCCCATCCTCGCGTCTCCCTCTCCTCGTCTCAACCATCCTTCATTTCCAGGTTCGGTGTCATGTACATCGGTGTGGTTGTTGGTGCAGTGTGAGTTGATCAACCCGTTCGATCTTATCCGACTTCGATTCACCTTTCATACAGGCTCTATGGAGGTAAACCGTAGGAACACTTGGACTCTCCCTCTTGCTCACCTGCCGGTCGCGTAGTCACTTGTTCCCAGGTCTTCTATTACTTTCGACATTACAGCAAGAAGGACGATCTCGCCACCAAGAGCATCGTGCGTCTGCCGGAACTGCTGTCTGCTTGCCCCATCCTCACTCTTCGCATCCCACAGGTGGTCGCTACCCTGATATCCGATACGATCCATCAGGCTCTCATCTCCCACACGAGTATGATTCTTCTTGATTCCCTGCATCCTTGTAACTCCCCGTCTCAGACATTCCATTCTAGTCTATACCTACCTCATCACGAATTTTGCCGCGCCCGAGACCTTAGGCAACCTCGTATGGTATGTTCTGAACGCGCCCGCAGCCCCTCCGTCTACTCACTGGCATTTGCAACCACAGGAGTCTGGTCGTAAGTCCCTGCTCGCTTGCGTTTTTTCATCTTGTTCACTATGCATTTCCAGGTCGAGGTGTTATTCAATGTGAGTCTCTCCGGTACAGCGCACCTCGACTTGTTCTAAACATAACATCCCAAGGGAATCACTGCCCTTCTCGTACAAACGTACGTCCACCGTTTTTTTTTCATATCCTCCTATCTGACGCGCTCGTAGATTTTATGCGGTTCGCATATGGAAATGTCAGTAGAACATATCTTGATATCATGGCAGCATGGTGACACACTCTCCAGTCAGCGATAGGAACGCGCTCGTTACCCTACCTATCGTGAGTATCTGTTTGCCTTTCGAGTTACCACCTTTCCCTCACCGTCTTAAAGGCCCTGTTTATCGCGGCAGAGTTTGGTGTGTGGGCTCGTCGAGCACTACAAAATCCATCACTTATCTTTTCTCCTCTATCGAATCGTAGTTGCCGTCCTTGGTATGTTATCTGTCTCCCGGGGCGAATGGTGCCGCTAATTACCACCCGTGACAGTGTACCTTGCGAAAGCGTATGGTGTTTGACCCCCTTCATTCACCTTTAACTCACCTAATACCGTAGGATACCCATGGACTCGTTCGCGCAACTCGTCACGATCAAGGTACACCTTCCATCATAGCTTTTGGTCCTTTTGACTTACGTGCCCGGCCAGCCGATCTCGATGGCTGTAAATGCATTGGCAGGTACCACCGTCTCGGACAGATCTGGCTCTGTTCCTCGATTGACACGCCCTCACAGTCGCGGCTGATGTTTCTATCACGGTCGTGTTTTGCATCTTATTACACAGAGCCAGAACCAACGTCCAACGGTAACATACTCTCATACTTTACTTTTCGGCTGGCTGACCATCACCGTAAAGCTCAAATAGGATGATCACTATGCTCGTAAGGAATTCCTCCCACTGACGGCTTAAGGCTCACTGCCCCCCAAAAGATCGTATTCTCTGTTCAGACGGGAGCGTTTACCAGTCTCTGTGCCATAGCATCTCTCGTTTCTGTTGAGTCCCCTGATTCGCCCAGATTCCCATATTTTTTTCTGATCCGGACCGATGTAGATCGTCGCTTGGCCCAACACCTTCATATACATCTGTTTCTATTTCTTGCTGGGCCGATGTGCGTGCAAACGAGTCGAGTGACGATGGGGTCATGCTGATTCAGTTTCAGTGTATTGCAACTCGTTGCTTGCGGCGCTCAATGTCCGCAAGGCAATCCGTGGAAGAGGGCACGATGACCTCGGGATATCCTTGCATCCCATCGGAGACTCGAGCGCGGGTAGTAACCACAAGGTAGATATGTTCGCGGACCACTCGCGCCTCCTACTGCCACTAACGTCCATCCCTCACACAAGGGAATCGACATAAGGCCCGGGTCTGTGGGGTGCATCGTGAGTGGCGAGGCTCGCAGATATCCCGGGGACCTCAAGACTCGTGGGTCCACCGAGGACATCGAGGTCATTGGATACACCAAGGAGGTTGAGGTCCATGTTCACGACGACAGATCGCCATCCGTTCGGTCCGTGTCGAATACTCACAACTCCCGAGCGATTGAAGCTAAATACGAAATCTAGCTCGGACGATCAAGCAATCTAGGACAGTCGTCAGAATGGTGGCTTCCACGAACACTGTTTCGTTTTTCCCAGGGCTTGCGGATCGATTTACTTGACCGACACATTAATCAAAACAAAATCGTTGCTGGACACCTCCGCTTTCCGTCTCCCCCGTGCTTGGCCCATAGTTTGAGTCGTTTGTTCTGTATTGTGAATCCTTTTTTTTTTTTGTTTTTTGGTTTGTGCCTACCGGTTTGTTCAAGTGGGCACCCTCCTCTCCCTGTATTGACCCAGTTTTCAACTTTTGCCCTAATTACAACCGTCGCTGCCATATGTACGTATCAATTCTTCAAGAGATGGAGGTTTTCCAGCAATCATTAGAGACGATTGAACACTATTGACACTGTGGCTGGGGAACAACCATATCTACTAGATGGTGCCTACCGGAGTGTTTGTGTCTTTCCGGTGTGAAGGAGGGTGATGACGACGCACTCGCGTCTGGTGAGGCGTTGTGTGTGTATGTATTTCGTAGCGAAGGGGCTCCTGTTAGTTCCATTGTGAGTCTTTTGATATCAGTCTCGACTCGTATGCATACAGTGTACTTAATACCCGTACGGACAATCCACTCAATACCAATAGCAAAACGAGGGATCGACGCTTGATCTCAGCGATCTGGGTTTGAGCCCACCCTCGGTTATACGATCACCCTCCGTGTGTTTGGTCCCTAAATCAGGGGATTAAGGCCCTTAGCTGTGTTCTTCGGTACCACCTGCTTCCTGCCTTTGTTTGTCTCACAGCGATGGCACGCGTGGGGGTCGGCACCGAGTTGTCATAGGTCGCAGGCTT
>Ga0307517_10001334_pt1 | contig 41453 bp, 44 predicted proteins | sample 23_EM_MG_FD_194515 | JGI IMG/M metagenome (GOLD analysis project Ga0307517, IMG submission 194515) | Populus trichocarpa ectomycorrhiza microbial communities from riparian zone in the Pacific Northwest, United States - 23_EM | ecosystem: Host-associated > Plants > Roots > Unclassified | place...
TTGAAGCCCCCAAAAATGAGATTGAGTAAAGTGAGCAAGTTTGGTATGTACTCGCCCAAATAACAAGTCTGTTCCCCTAGGCATTGGGGGGTGGGTGGGTTTAGCAGGCACATCTCTAAAAGCTGGGAACAGATTTTTCTTTGAGCCAGTATAATACTATAAGAGCGAAGAAAATTCCTATCTTCTACTAAGAGTTGAGATACCTTTGGCTTGTTGGTAGTTAATAAGGCCTAGGTACTTAACCTGCATGGAAGTATTCTCTCATTACCAAAGCCAAAACTCTGATCTTGGCTCGTTACAGACCTCTTGACCTCTGTCTCTACCTGAAAAAAATGTATGGTATGGTATGGTAAAGTGATTGTAAATTAACCATTTTTGTGTATGCCAAGCTTACCCGAAACGCCACAGTAACCTACTTTTCGTCAACTTTTTTAACTTGGATAAACTTAGCGTACTTTCCTGTTTCATGTAAGCTTGGCAAACCTAGAAAGAGTTAATTTACAATCACTTTACTTTACTATACAATACAATTGTTACGCAGGTGATAAGGTCCGTAACAGGTGGAGGTAAGAGGGGTAAATTGTGTAGGCTAAGCGAGAAGGCAGATTAGAACCCAACAATCACCAAACCAATATGCCTCGCATATCAGGAAAGGCACAACTTACCACCCAATTGAAAGCCCTCTGGCTTGCGCATGTTGTATCAGAGATGCTGCATCGAGAGGACAATTTGGGAGAGGAAATAAAATTTCTAGGACAGTTAGGAATTCAGTCATCACCTGCAGACATAGAGGGCAGTGGGGGAGACCGTAGTGAAGGGGGCAGTTCAACAATGATCCTTCCCTGGATTTTGGATAACTGGGAGGAGGGGGTTGAGAGAGGGATTGATGATTTGGTTCTTGAAGGAGGGAGCCAAGAGAGTGGAGGAGATAGGGGAGGGGATAATGGAAGGGATTGAGTTGATAAGCTTGATTGTACCGGCGATTCGATATCTATCACCACGAGATCCTATTCCGCGTAGTGATTTCCTATTCCCTGATCATGTATGTTAAGTAAACTTTTAACAAAGAAGATGAAATAAATTTAGACTTACCATAAATAGATATGTTCAATCTCAGAAGACAGATTTATTTCGTTTTTCAGAATGAGTCGAGCATCATTTGGCCAATTAGCCAACCTAATTCAAGAAGATCAGATATTCCATAACGATTCGCATAATCCACAGATATCACCTTCAATCCAACTTGCAACAACGCTTTATATTCTGGGGTCCTATGGCAGCTCAACAGTACGAGCTGCAGCCCAACTGGGAATTGGCGAGGGAACTGCATATCTTTATTTGCAGCATTGTATGATCGCCTTGATCCATCTTAGCACAAGATATATACAATGGCCTGTACCCGGGAATGAGGATTTCAAACGAAGAAGAACTGAGATTGAGGAAGAAAGTGGATTTCCAGGTTGTGTAGGATTCCTGGATGGGACTGATATTGTATTACCATATGCTCCCTCTTTTCACGGAGAAACTTATTTTAATCAGAAAAAGCACTATGCGCTGAACCTGCAAGGAATTTGTGACAGTGAACGAAGATTTTCCTATATTTCAACTGGTTTTCCTGCATCAGTAGGGGACGCTACTGTTTTCTGCGAGACAGAATTTTGCAAAACACCAAATACCTATTTTTTACAACCTGAAGAATACATCATCGCAGACAAAGCATACAGAGTTACAAGAAGATGTATTACCCCTTATAAGGAACCGTTGGCCAGTATGGTATTAGAGGGATACCAAGAATTCAATCAATGACTAGCTAGTCCAAGGGTTGAAATAGAACAAGCATTTGAGATATTGAAAAATCGCTGGCGTTCACTAACGGGTTTACCAATTTATATTCGACACAGATCTGATCATGCACGTGCTGTATGTTGGATTACAGTATGCATTGTTTTACACAACTTCCTGTATAACTACGAGGATGATAGAGGATGGAGAGAGGAAGCAGTGAGGGTTGAGGAGGAAGGTCACGAAGAGGAAATTATTAATGAAATGGGGGATATTGATGAGCCATTGGGAATGCTGGCGGAGCGGCAGGCAGGAATGGAATGGCGACATTGGATACGAGAATATCATACTTTTTAGCACAACTCTAAACTCTTGGAAAAATTTAAGGTAAGGCAATCAATTCCTAACCATTAAGACTATGTACAATATTGAATTCACAAAAAGGGAAGCGGAATACAAAGAGAAACCATTGAACCAAACTGCGAAAACAAAAAACAAAAACAGAAAACAAGCGATGAACCAACCAACCAACCAATCAACTAAGAAATGAACCAAGAAACGAACGAACCAAGAAACGAACAACCCATGAAACGAACGACCCAAGAAACGAATGACCCAAGAAACGAACGACCCAAGAAACGAACGACCCAAGAAACGAACGACCCAAGAAACGAACGACTTAAGAAACGAACGACCCAAGAAACGAACCAACCAACAAAATAAACCGAGAAATAAACAAGGGAGAGAGAGAAAGGTAGAAAGAATGAACATGCAAGTAAGGCAAAGCAAACGAAGAAAGAAAGAAAGAAAGAAAGGGGGGATGGAGAAATGGAAATAGGAAAAAAAGGATATAAGCCAACGAAAGAATGAAAGAAGGAAAGAAACAAACAAAAAATAAATGAAGGAGAGAACGAAGGATGGAAGCAGGTTCTGACGCTGGGTGGCCTACAAGAGAAGTGTTCGGCCACCATTATACCTCTTATCCGCACTCACATCATACCCTCCCAATAGTAGCTCCACTACTCCACCAAACCCACTCCTAGCAACCCACAAGAGCCGTGTTCGACCACCATTATCTAGCCTATCGGGGCTAAGGTCTTCCTGTCCAAGCGTAGCTCCACTACTCTATCGTGTCTGCCTTCAGCGGCCCATGAAGGTTGTGTTTGACCATCATAGCTTGTCCTATCGGAGCTACCCTCTCTCCATTCCAACTGTAGCTTTACTGCACCGATCATTCCCAATCGACATGGTCCACAGGGGCTATCTTCGGGGCTGGTTGTCAACAAAGGCAGTAGCGAGCATAGGGTAAACTGCCGGGACAGTGTTCCGGCTTGGGCAGCCGATAAGAGTGGTGTTCCTCTGGCATCGTCTGGCCTATTGGCGTTAACAAGCAGTTGGACCATCGTGAACTGTGGGGATAGTGTTCTGGCTTGGGTACCGTGGCCCAAGAGAGCGGTATTTAGCCGTCACTATCTGGCCTTTCGACATTACCACCTTATCGTCGTAACAGTGGCTTCATCACACCATTATGCCCATTCTCAGTGTCGCATGCGAGCGGTGTTCCGCTGTTATTGTCAGGACGATCAGGGCCAACATCTTCCACCGCCAATAGTAGTTCTACTGATTGGTCATGCCCAGCCCGAGGCCCCAAAAGAGCGGTATTCGAAAAAGGAAAGAACAAATCAACAAGAGAAGAAAGGAAAAGAACAAACAAAAGAATAAACAAATAAATGAGGAAATAAATCAACGAACAAATACAAGAAGAAAAGAAGAAACCAATGAAAGAAGAAAGAAATGAAATAAGGAATCAAAGGAAGAAATATTTGAATAAACAAATAAACGAACAAATAAATGAATGAATAAACAAATGAATGAAAGAATAAACAAAGGAAGAAAGGAATAAAAAAATAAAAAAATAAAAAAATAAAAAAAGTGCAAAAGGAAAGAGGTAAAGAAAGAAGAAACAAAAGATAGAAGAAACGAAAAGATAATAAGAGAAAGAAAAGAAGAAAGGACAGAATAAAGGGAGGAAGAATCAAACAATTGTTAGGAATTGTTAGGCATCGGAAAGGTTGTTAAGGTGTTCAATTATGCTGTGGTGCTTCTCAGTTTGGCTTTGCAAATTGGATCTCAGTGATTCTTGTAGTTGCAGCATCATAAGCTCAATACGTGTCTGCTCTACTTTTGCCTTCTCACTTTCAATCGCTAATCTTTCTCTTTCTAGTTGTAGCTCTTCTCTTCTGAGATCGCCTTGCTGAATGAGATGCCGATTGAGTAGGTCATATCTCTTATCTTCACGGTCTTTCTTCGCTGATGCTAGAATTGTCACTGCATTAATCAGGGCTCCAGCCTCGCCTTTCTTCTTCCTGGTACCCCTTCCTGCTGCTCCTATAATTTCCTCCTCTTTCTCTTCCTCACCCAATAGCCGGAATTGTCGCTTTTCTTTTCCTTTCATTACTGAACCCGCTGACCAAGATTGTGCAGTCTCTCGTTCTGGCGTTCCTCACTGCCTTGTCTTTCCTTCTTGCCCTTCGCTCCTTCTCCTGCCTTTACTTCCCCCGGCTCTATTCCAATTTTCCCCTTCGATTTGAATCACCTGATCCTCCCTATCACTAACAACCGTTATATTGTGAAATGTAACGTAAGTCTCCTTCTTCATCAGATTCCCTCTCTTTCTCGACATTTCTCTTCTCTTTCCTTCCACTTATGCTTCCTTCCCCTTTTCCTACCCCCTCAACACATTTCTTATCTCCTTTCTCTTCTTGTTCTCCTTCTTTACTCTTCTCTTGGACCTTCTCCGCTTCCTTCTCTTCCTCATTCATATTTTCTCTCATTACCCCAATTAACCTCTCCACACCCAGGGTTGGCCCGTTCCCCCTAGTTCCCAAATCAAAAAAGGCCAGTGGATGAATGTTTGGTCGATCTCCAAGAATTGCCTCCAGGCGGAAAAAATATGTATATCGTGACAGTAATTTTTCTATTTTTTATTATTCTTTAATTAGCAATTGTGTTTTACTTAAACCTTTTTTTTGTATATTAATAAATTGTTTATTCGCAGATAACATACCTCGCAATGCCCTTTTGCCTATATCCAAATCTTTGGCAGTTAATCCCCATCCGGATTGACTATTCAACTTTACTGCCTCTCAGTAGGCCTTTAGGAGGTTGTCATATTTATATCCCACCTTAAGAGCTGCCTTGGTTGGGATTTTGGAGGCGATCTCACTAATGATCTGTTTTTTGCTAATTCCAGATCTCTTTTTGATTTTTCGGAGGTTCTCTGGCTCCTCCAGCCATGCGATCAGCATTTCCGGTTCCTCCGCTGTCCAAATAGCATGATCTTGTCCGATGCGTAACATGTTGTTTTTGGGTTATGGAAGCGAGATGGTTCGTCTCTTCTTTCCCACAACCTTATTTTTAAATTTTGTCATTTAATTTCTGCTAATTTATCCTATTCCAATAATTATGCCCCTTTTCCTTGATTTTCTCCCATTTTGGACGCTTTACTTTTTTCTTGTTTTTTGATGGGGTGCTCAAATATTCTACTCAATTACCCCTAATACAATTGGCTCATTTACCCAAGTACACTAACACTAGCTCAGAGCCTTACTTTCACTCAAAATCCTGGTTTTCAACTTTGAATACCCCTAGTGGGTTAGTTACCGGTATGAAAGTTACTGTACAAGTGGGTAACAACAAGTAATCTACCAGCGTGCGGACCGCCCAACCCATTTACCATTTGTGAGATCGTGGTTTTGAGCTTGTCTTCGTATGATAGTGACTTACTTAAGCCAGAGTATCACACCAGCATTGTTTTGAAGGGTGAAGAGTACTCGAGTACCATTCCTGACCTTATCCTCATGAGATTGAAAAACGGAATACTCTACAAGTATCATAGTAAGTTGACACTCTACCGTACTCACGTCTCCGGATTGCTCTGTCACTTTTCCAATTACGGAATCGCTTAGCCTCAGATATTTTGGCTAATAAAATTTGTTGGGAAGCAATAGTTACATCCTAGCTCAGAAAGTTCAGAACATCAAGAACCAAGACTACAATACCTTGACTTTAGACTCAGGCAAGACAACTTGAGTGAGCAGCCAACCACCTGACCAACAAGCCAAAAATTGTCCATCCAAGAGAGTTCACAATGCTACAGGGCCCTGGCCTGCCAGTCATATTCGGCTCCCGAAGAGAATTGTGGCTTTAACCCTACATTGGCGTGTAGGACTTAGTTTTGATGTGATAGGCATTGTCACCGCTTTGGCATGGTGTAAATAATAACTTTGATGGACAGTACCTGAAACTTACTTCATCAGCTTCCTCAAATTCTTGAGCACATATAATACATGTAACCAGAGTCATGGTCTTGTTTTAAGGTGCCTTTTCCCATTTCACCTTTGATGCAATGGTGATCATTAATTTTGATGGATTTTATTAGCTAAAATATCAGAGGATGAGCGATTCCGTAATTGGAAAAGTGACAGAGCAATCCGGCGACGTGAGTACTATCAGAGTATGATATTTCCACCTACAGTACCGGTAGGACACTGTATGGGGATGATGGTTTGATTCCTTCTATATAGGCGGTAGACTATAGATTGCTGAGGATACCGTGGGTATTGCAGGACAGTATCATAATATCTTAGGTTCGTCGATTGGGGATTCTCGATAGGGAGTTGATATACTCCTGGTACAGGTACAGTACTGTAGGGTACCAGTACTTGCGGTAGGATAGTAGGAGCCGGGGGTCTTTTTTTTTTTGCTGGATCGTGCTAGCGTAGTATAGTACAGTACCGTACCTATGCTAAAAGTTTGCTCGCAACTCAATGATTCTCCATCTGCTCTCCCTAAAGCTTACTCCAGCTGGCCTACCGTGCTACTATGACAGGTGGAAACTATGCCCTCCACTATCTCTGGAATTCACAAAGTTGGCTCTTCTTCCCCTATGGCAGCCTAGTCTGGGGAAACCACAGTGCCGGGACCCCACGGCGCGATATCATACATCCCCCATCTCCTCCCTCCATCAAGTGAGAACAGGACCAGGATCTCCCACCACCACAACCACAGCCAGAATTAACCGCCCTATCACCCTCCATTCACCAGGAGCAGCTGCAAGCCAGGTCATCCTTTGCCCTCGGGCTCGTTAGCTCCCTCGTTTATTCACTCCTTCTACCGGTATTCCGACCAGGGCTCGAAAGACACGCACAGCAAACCGTTTTTTCCCTTCCCCCCCCCTCCCATCCTTCCATCCCTTTTCTTTTCTTTCCTTTTCTCACCCTTTGACGGAACAGAGAAAGCTAGCACGCTTAGGCATCATGCCCCGATTCTCATAGCCTCGTGCAAAGCGAAAGATACCGCTTTATTTAACGTTTAAATTTTCACCTTCCAGTACAGTACCTGCACCTCCAGTTCCAAGTTTCTCCCGTTGTGGTGCCGTTGTATGCTTGGTGGCTTATTCGTTCCATTTCAGCCCCTTCCACTCCCCCCCCCCCCCTGCACTCCGATATCCCCTCCCCGCGGATGAGTGCATACGACCTGACCTACCTGTCTCCCTCGTGCTCCCACTAGGCTGACTGCTTGATTGTCGAACGAACGCAAGGGTTCTCATGCGATTCGCCCACGCTGTGAAGAGTCGAGATATCCCCCCCCCCTGCTTTCTGCTGTCTTCCTTCCCTTCTTTGTTCGTTCCCGTTGTCGCCTACCGCAACTGTTCCCTTTTTTACAAAGTTACGGGAATAGCAAGGTGTGTACAACTGCTGTCAGACCACTAAGTGGGGAGAAACACACTTTTTTATTATTATTTTATTTTGTTTCTTTCTCCTTTCCATTTTTTCCCCTTTTCCCCGCGTCTCGCTATCCTGCGTCGGTTAGGCCCCTACCGGAACGAGACAGAGCGGGAGGTCAGAGGATGAAGTTACAACGGCTTTCACGTGCTCCAGAGGAGCCACCTGCTCGCCAAGAGGGGGATCCAAACCCTCAAGGGAAGACAGTAATCGTGAGTTTTTGCGCTGGGACTTTACTAGGAAGAGTTTTGATGATGGACTAATGGGTTACGTTTTAACGGGATAAGATAGCAGTTGTCCTCGTTTCGCTTCTGTTCTTTGTCATAATCGCATATATTGTCCTCCGATTCATCCGACAAGCCCACCCTCTGGCGCCGAAGTTTTTCCCCGAGAGATTGAAGAATAAGTGGGCTACTTGGCAACCAGGCATATATGCCCCCGCAGCATCCTCAGTCAGCCCAACCCCAGAGCAAAGTGCGGCTGCCCGGCGAGAGCAAGAGCGGAGAGAGAGAAGGGAGAGGCGGAGAAGGGAACAGCAGCAGCAGCAGCAGCAATCGTCAGGCGTGAACAGAGTGGAGAGCGTTCGGAGCATAATGACTCTACCAGAGTACAGGGCAGTGCCATTGCCAGATCGGGAGAGGACAATAGGAAGGGAAGGAGAGCGTGGAGGAATTGATGTGGTAGTTGAAGCCCCAGAAACAGCCGAGGAAGAGGAAGAGCGACGGGAAGAGCACATGCAGGCGCTATATGAGATCCGACTAGCCAGACAATTAGAGCGAGCAGCGGAGCGGGAGAGTGCGCAAAATGGTGGACGTGGCGGCAACGCTGCCCGCGCTGCAGCTAGTCCCCGGAACAGAGGCAATAGTTCAGCAAGTTCTCTCGCTGCGACCCTAGCAGCAGTGCAGGAAAGGGAACGGCGTTTGAGCGAGGTCTCGTACGCAGAGATCGGCGTCGCAAGGTCTGACGGATCCCGAGTCCGCGCGAGCTCAGACGTCTCCGACAGGGACAGTCTTCCCCTGCTGGACGCTGGCGCCCCCATGGGCATGGGGGATAGTATTCGCAGTGGCCGAAGCAGCCATATTCGAACCAACAGCGCTCTCTCCCTCACTAGCACCCTCGACGCTCCCGAGCGACGCCGCAGCGACGAGATATTTAGCATGGGCAGTGCTCGCCCGAGTCTGGATAATCGAGATAGCATCCACGATAACGTCCACGATAGCGTCCCCAGCGACCGGCCGCCCGGATATTCTGGAGACCTGGACTGGGGCGCGCCGCCCGAGTACCCTGGCATTGTTGAAGACGGCCGAGGCGATATGGGTGTCCCAGTGTTACGGGTCGAGACTGCCTCTCCAGACCCTCATAGACCCCCGCAGCAAGCTCGTCCTTGATTTACCCTTATTCTTTTCCTCCCTTTTCGAAATAATCAATGTGAATAATTACCCTTTCACTTGGCGCCATTTGGTTCTTTCTCCTTTTCTCCCCTCCTAAAGTGTTTGATATCCATCCTTCCTTATCTATCCCTTTCACCCACTTCCCTCGGCGTTCTTCTTTTCTCCTTCCTCCTGTTGCTTATTCTTTTTACACCGTTATTTCTTGGGGAGAAATTGTCGGATGTGGCCCCTTTTATTTTTTTCACTTTTTACCTTTTTATGGTTGCCCTTTTTCCCCTAGGTTATCTGGCTGGTTGGGACGTGGAACGCCCGATAGAATAATGAGGAAAACGAGAGATGAGGTATGTATTGTATCGGTAAATACTGTAGTGAGCGTATGGATGATACAGTACCTGCGGTATGTCGTCGTGATATGGATGTATTTTGTATGATTTGATACCGTGGCGTAAGGAACAGCAATATTTTAGCCACAGGATTGGCGGTCGCCCCACTATTCAGATGGGAATGAAATTATTGAAGACCACAGCGTGAACGATGGTGTGCATCAATGGTCACTCGGATCCTAAACTGTGCTCCTAATAGAAAAAAAATAAAACATCGCAAGCACCTGCCCGCGCTGTGCGGGACTACTCTACACTGCGAATCCTTACACTTTCCATTCAAATGCTACTGCTGGGAGTCTGGGCTTCCCCCCGCAACAAATTGGTCAGAGCGGAGTACTGTACAGTACAGTACAGTACCTTACTGAGTGACCGATGACGAAGGCTTAGACAACACTTTAAGGCGTTCGGCGAGTAATATATTGGCTTAGTGATCTGCCCTGCCGGTGACTACCCCACAAATGCCATACAATAAGTTGAAAGGTCTTGCCCACGTGTTGGGATGCTGTGTTGCAGAGTTTTGTAATGGCGTAATGTAGGGTTTGAATCGTCGGCTAGTTTGTATGAAGTATTATTGGAAGCGGGCTCGATATGATACGATACTACACAAGGCGAAGCAAGATGGGGTACCGGCACAACAAGGTACACAGCGAAAAAGTTCCTCAACGTGTCTTTTGTCTCTTTCTCTCCTCACACCATAACATAGCAATGCTAATTGAAACCTGCTTTACAGCCTCGATCGTGAACCTCCTATTATCCTACTTCCCGGCTTGTCATCAGATTCTACCGCCAGTCAAAGATTGATAATTGTGCTCCCCTCCCAGACGCTCTGTGGCTCGAGGGTGTGCCATTTGGATACAGCTCCCGCCTCAATGCAGACTAATAGCCCCATGACATCAGTGCTCCGATTCTTACTTATAGAGTAGTTGGGGAGGGGGCTTACTCATGTTCTTATACCCATCCTCGGGCCCAAAGTCGGCCATCTTGCTCGCGCCCTCCCAGGGGTTCCAGATAACTACGTCTTCCAGATTAGTCCTGCCGACTTTGAAAATTGCTTCGCCTCCGGTTTTCACTTGGACGATGCCGGGGACGTTGGCGTATACACGATCCACTTCAGAGCCGACGGAGAGTTCAACCATCTCCTCAACGGCTCCAGATTTTGTCACTTTGCATTTATAACTAGTGCCTTTGAGGCCTTCGATTGTGAGATTGTTTACGTCCTATTCTCATTAGCCCCAATCCAACCACCACCAACACCGTTAATATCAAGCTGGGGGGGGATACTGGAATACGAAGATATGTGTGGAACAAAACGTTGAAGTCAAACGTCTCAGATCCCTCGTTTCTGATGAGCATTTTTGTCTCGAGACTACTCTTACTCAGGTTCACGGAGTAAATCAGGCCAAAATCGTAGGGCCATTGCTTGCGCTGTTCGACGGTAAGGTTCTCCGGACCGAGACCAAAGTCAACCTGGATTGAGGTATCGGTTTCGCTGGTCCGGCCGAGCAGTTCCCACTGTTTATGATGTTAGTGTAGTCGAGAGAGGGGAGGAGTAATGATAACTTTGCAGATTCTAGCAAATCCGTGCTGTGGAAGGGCGGCGGTGGGTCCCTCGGCGGATTTTCCAAAGACCTGGAGTAGCGTATTTTAGTGAGCTCTGCTCGTATATTTCACCAAGAATCAATGTTTGAAAGGGTGCTTACCGGAAAAACCAGTGGAATTCCACCCCTTACTGATAGCCGCAACCAGTCAGCATGAACACGCAAATAACAAAGGTAGCTGAAAAGAAGTAACGGCATACCCGGCTTCGATCCATCTGTAGAACCGCAACCTGTTAGTCATCTCATCCCATCTCACCCCGCCATTCAATGAAATTATCCACTAACGGTGGGGCAACCACTTACCGAGGGCCGCTTTGTCACTCAGAAACAGCTTCTCCTCCCCGTCGACCACCCAGGAAATTACCGTAGCGCCGTGGAGCAAGATCTCGGCGGATTCTCCAGTGGGTAGGGACAGCTAACGTCGACATTAATCTTGGAATAATTTCCTCGTTGGGGGTGGCAGTACAGATAGAGGAACAGAAAGATACCTTAACTCTATCGCTCTTGAAGACGAATCCCGGGCTTTCTGCTCCGGTGGAGCTCACGGGAATTGGACCCGGCTTCTTGCTGCGTTCGACCATTGTGTTTAAAAATTGTTCTTTGAGAGTGTGGTTAGTAGTGTGTTTCTTGTAAGTAGGTATGATAGCAATAAAAATGGTTCTGAGGGGTCGAGGGGCAGCTTTAGGGTGGGGTTTATCGGGCAACTTGCACCATCTTGGATGGACTGCCCCGCCAGTTTCACTACTGTACCGACTAGGCGTAATGCAGTAAACCACGTTACTTGGGCGAGCCGTCTGTGGTCAACATAACTTTGTACATTACCGTACTGTGCTTGTACAGTAATATGATATGAAATTCGACGCAACCCACGCAGTTTGATCCTTGCCAAGTATTCCCAAAAGGTTTGATACGAGTTTCGCCCCAAGCTTCGGGCTTCATAGAATTATAAAAACCGTAGATAACATTACCATCGGATTCCATCTATTGTGCTAAGAAACCTAGGCTATAGCCTGTGATTTTAGCTATCGGATTTCGAATATATTTAACTTGAATTCCAGCATCACGGTGGCAGCAGCTGCTCCGAGACGGAAGGAACATCATAACTTCAACATAACGCAAATCCAACAATCTATCAGGATGACTACCAAACTAAAGTAATAACCGTCCTACGAAGAAAAGCGCCCTCCACAACCCAGAATAAGCACAGCATTACAGGTGGCCTCGCCCCGCAGTGAATCATACAATAAAGGAAGAATATAAGAATACAACGTCGAGAAGGATAGAAAAAACGACAGAGAACTCTGTAACGGAATACGAAATTTGCAATATAAGGGAACATGACTATCGTACAGGAAATCATACACAATAGAAATATATTCATCTACTTTGTCCCTTTTCGACGAAGTTGAGAGAATGCATCAAACAGGATATTTTCCGCTCTGCGACATTCGTCTGGCGTTAGACTTGCGCCCTCTAAGGCTCTCAATGCCTTCTGTAATTCCTCAATAGCAGTTTCTCCACAAGTGGGCCCTGGCGCGGATTCTAGTTGTTTAGAAGACAAGTTTCTGTGAGCCCCAACTCTCTTGGATGGCTCGGGGTCTGCCCCTTTTTCAGGCTCAACCATAGGCGTAACATCCCGAGACTGTCTGGGGGTGCTCAGAGACTTCCTTAGGCGCCTTGGGGTCTTGGGGGTCTTCGGGGTGTCTTCGACAGTCTCAGGTCGTGCACTTGCTGAGTCTAATCGGCCCTTTCCTCGGCTAGACTTTGGTGTTCCCTCTGTGAAAATGGTATGCGCCTTCGATCCAGCATAGGGAGTAGGCCCCACAAGTTCATCAACGTGGTCTTGGGAGTCATTAATTGACGAATTGACGCTGAGCTGGGTCTCCTCAACGAATGAAACATCTGGACCGTTGTCATTATATTTGGATGACTCTTTGGTAGACGAGCGGGTACGCCTTACGGGTAAACTGGCGGTATTACGACGCTTCGGCGTGGGAGTTGCTAGATTCTCGACTAAATTGAGTTAGCGGAATAGTTCCTTGATATTCAAGATGAGGGCATTTACAACTCGGATTCTCGTCGTTGTTCGAGCCATAGTGATCGACGGCCTCTAACTTGCGTTTGCGCGCAGCTAATTTCGGTCAGTAAAATGCGGGAAAAGGTAGGAGCGTTTTGACAACAAACATTGAGTAGGAGCTGGGTGCTTTGCGATGGCGGCCTTCTTCACTGATGACCTAGTAGTTGGTGGTGACATGATAGAAACTGTTGGGGGCTTTCGAGGAGAGCTGGATGGAGGTGAGATTTGGTTGGGTTGGGGCTTTTGTGGTGAGCACTGAGTTAGTTTACCATGCCCCTGGTGGGACGCCCTAGGTGGTTTTGGCTGTAGTGCTTCGGGCTCGGCAACCGCAATAGTGCCCAACACTTTCCTTGGGGATTCGGAGGCCTTTCGTACAAGAGAGCGCCGTCTTGGTCTTGGGCGTGCGCGTCTGCGCTTTGCCGGAAGTTTGGATGCTGCACGCTCTTCCGTCATTATTTGGACCCTAGGGCTTGATTTCCGACTTTGAGAGCTATCTGATTCCGTATTTAGCTCGCTAACGTTTGAGTTCTCTTCATTCGCTGAAAAGGCTGGAGTGAAACAAGGTTCTGAGTGAGATCCTTTGTCACAGGCCCTGCTGTTCTGAACACGGGATATTTCAACGGCTATGCTAGCCGAGTTCTTGGGTGCTTCTTCGGCTTCTTCCCCACTAGAAATGCGATCCTCCGGGGCGTCAACAAAATTGTCATCCTCGACAGAGGGTGAGCCGCTGCCCTGTCTCATTTCGGCCTCATTGACAGCATCACTTATGACATAGATCACTTCATCTATGTCCTGGGCCCCGGAAGAATCTATTGTGACGTCCGCTACTGGCCCTACTGGAAGTTCAACTTCAGGTGTCCGTGTTGTGGGACTACCAGTATGTTTGGGCAATGGTGATTCTGGCAGACCTGCTGGGCTGAACCTGGTTTGGGGTGATTCACCGAAACGCAATCTTCCGGGTTCTTTTGTGGGGCTACGAGCAAGTCGTGTGCCCTGCGGACTACTTGTAGCATTTGCAGAATCTTTTGGTAACCTACCACGCTTGCTGACGGAATTGGCATTCAGGTTTCCGAAGAGGACTGCGGTTTCTGACTGCCTTTCCTTTACTTCCTTCTGCCGTTCGGTGAGTTGTGAATTTGAAATAAAGCTGCTTTTTCCGGTTGGGTCAGTTTCAATAGCCGCAAACTCGATTTGAGAATCCATATGTTTGGGGCGAGCGGGAGGAGTTTGTAGGTTTCTCGTGCCAAGTGATCGCCTTGGTCGGGAACTGAATGAACCCTCCCTCGGCCCTGCGAGTGGCGAAGAAACTCTCGATCGGGACTTAAAGGGCGAGGTCCCAGATCGCGAAGGGGTTGGGCTCGTCCAATCCTCTTTCCCTTGGATCAATTCCTCAAGCTTTTCCTGAGATTGGGAAAATTGTGGAGGGGTTGGGATGACCTAGGATGTGTCAGTGAGTGGACTAAAAACAGTGTAGAGTAGGAATACATCATCTTCCAATTCATCAGGGAACGAGGGAAGCTTTAGATCAGCAATAGGCCGCAGCCTCTTCAACGCGCCTCGAACACGCTTGGGGTAGATAATTGATTCCTGTTCACCGAAAGTCAGGTTCCATGACCTGACCGAAAGGTTGACTATGGGTTTGAGCCGGCTTTCGAGACCACACTTGATGAGAGTGGCCAGGTCCGCGAGGGTCTTTCCGTCGTGTTGTGGAAGACGAGCGATAGCATCGGTAATTTTTGTCCAGGCGTTGGCTATTTGTACTACGCCCTCATCATACTAAGGAATGTAAATAAGGATAAAGGAAAGCGTGGCAGATTTGACACCAACCTTTGTCTTAACCAGGTGATCTGAGTCAAGAATCCATACCCCGGCTCCCTCCTGCGTGCGCTTGAGCAAGGCTACGAGGGATGTCGGGGGTGATCTACTGCAAAGATCGCCCAGGGCGTCCAATAAGGCTATTGCCTCGGACAGAGCCCTTCGCTCAGCACTGGAAGAGTAGGATTTGCGTAGCAAATGATCTATAAGATCGTATAACCTCTCAAGCGGCCTGAATTTGACAGGTTAGCGTAAAATACGTGAATTGGATAAACGGCTATATACTCAGTTGTGTTCGGTTTCCGCCCAAGCGCTGCGAGGGGTGTGCGGGAGGCTCCATCTCCGTGGGGTCTTGCTTTGGAATAATGGACCCTGCCGATGAGGCCCTTGCAGTGTTGAAGACCCCTACGAGGAAGACTTTAGTTACTTGCTCGAGGAGAATTAGAAAAACTAACCTATCGTGGTCGGCCGGCTGATGCCTAATGACTTCGGCAAGGGGGTCAATGATCCCAATGACAAGATGTACATCACCTTGTTCATTTTGCACGGTTTCGCAAAGCCGGCCTAATAGTGGCTCCCACCCTAGTAAATCGTAACTATGTGGAACGTGAGTTATATTGTAATAAAAGTAGAGCAGATATCCTTAGGACAGGAGCATACCGGCAACCCCACTCAAGCACTTTCACCGCATCTCTAAACTCTCCTCCCATTGGCGACGGACTGAGTAGTATTCTCTCCCGGGTTGGTATCGGTAGCGAGAGAACAACTAAATCCGCAAGTGTTTGCCACATCCCAAGGTCTAAGGCACTGGCATCTTGGTATGGCAGTAGGTTTGCGCACGAAGCTATTAGCGCTAGCCTCTTTCTTCTTGAGTCCTGAGAACTGCAACATCTCCAGAGAATCGCTTTAACAGAGTCGTGATACTCTTGATCCACAACTACACCTTCTGCAGGTAGAAGAAACATGGAGATCATGTGCAAGATTGGAGAATACACGACCGTAGAGTTGTTGCCAGAAGAATACTTATGCATAGGAGTGGCTGCAGGTGCAAAGTTGTTCTCGTCATCGAGAGACAAGAGCTTCTCCGTGAATGGCAACGTCCCGAGAGCTGATAGGGTTGCATTAACCAAGAAGATGAACTTCTTGATGAAGGGCTCCGAAGAGTTGTCTTTTGAGTCATTGAAGGCCGCAGGCCCAGCTTTCCATATTCGACGGAACAGGGCAAGAAGTTGAGCCACGGCATCCATTAGATCTCCCGATATTTTGATTTCCTTACTACCAGCATCGGCCACCGCCTTGACGGACCTGATCCAAAGGAGTTTCGGACCGTCCTCGGTCTCGCTGGCCTTCCACGGGGTGCGTCGGAGGGCAATCTCAATCGTTTTCAAGACTATTGCACTATTCGATCTAACCCACTTGGGGTCGAGTCTTGGGAGTTCGTTCGGCGCCATAGTGGGAGGTTTCAAGGCACGGTCTTCAGACCAAGGCTTCTGGGTAGAACCTTCAAATACGGCCGAAAGTATTTTGCATCCACCTTCTACTTCATCCTTACTAGATAGCGCTAACCTCTCGAGCACACCTACAACCACAACATCCCAAATCTCAGAGAGCTGCTTGTGAGGGGCATTGGGGCGAAACCCGTAATAAAGCAGAACCGATATATTGACCATTGCTGCCATCCGTGGCCGCTTAGTGTTAGATAGCGCGTTCTTCGGATCGAGGTATTGTCCAAGAGGTTTGCAGAGAAGCTCCAAAAGTTTGCGGGCTGTGGTTGGGCCGATATTCATGGCGTATATAAGTTTTTGCCACGCTATTTGGGCTTCTACCTTCACATCCTTATCTGAGACGTTAAAGCAACCTTCAATGACCCGCAGCCAATGGGTGAAGAACTCCCATTGTTCAGCTGCTGTTACTCGAATGAGCAGAAGAACAACACCCCACATCCGGGCAACAAAGACGCCCTCGCCGTCTTTAATAAAAAGCTCGAGCCGCTCTTTGATCAATTCAAACATACGCTTGCCATTCCCAACGTCCCTGCTAAAGATGCTGCTCAAGCAACGAGCGGTAGATTTCTCGCTTCCCAAAGCCCTTGGGATCTCCGCCACGCAGGCTAGGGCACGATTCCGCACTTCCTTCACACTGCTCAAAAGGCCACCGAACAAATTGTCCATCCAATCATTTACCCTCGTGAGCATGATCTGTTTCGCCTGTGATAATAATTTGAAGTAGATGTCGATGCGTTCCCTCGTAATGGATTTCCCCGTAACCCGTTGATCAAGACTGTCAAGCGTTGTAATAATTTGATTTGATCTCTCAGAAGTCATGATGCGCTGTGGGAACCGCTGTTGGGCGAGAAAATGAAGAAGGTGATTAACAATAAGTTTAGGTGTGCGGCCATCCTGTACTCTGTCTATCGCGGTTTGCAAGAACCATGACGCCATTCCATCATCCATCGATTCCGCCAACCGAGATGTCCAGGCGAGGACGGTCAATACCTTAATAGCTTGCTGGATGAGCTGACTATCAGACTTCCCGCTCTCGTCCAGCTTGGCATCAAAATCCCGTTTTATGAACACACACAAGGAAGGGAGGTTCTCCTCCAGGACTGCTAAATCCGGGATATTGTCGTACGCTTTTATGCTGTTAGAAAATGTGACATAAGCGTCGATTTTCTTGCTACGCTCAGTCGATTCAAGCGCTTGAATGGTAGATTCCAGCATCTTGGGCAAAGATTCAGGAACGGGGTGCTCGAAAGCCAGTTTATCGTCAAAAAGTGGTATCGGAGAACTGTAGGGCTTAAGAATTGACTTCAAAGACTTTGGATCTATTGCTGATCGAATAGGAGTCACGGATAATGGTGAATCTGGCTTATGATACTTTGTCCACGGGGACCAGCCGACACGCTTCTTAGGTTTCCCGGCCGCGTTGTCCCCAGAGGAGGGGGGCGTGATCTCCCGAGAAGAGGGCTCCACTAGAGACTCGGTAGCACTGTCCCCAGAGCAGTCCTTTTCTACCAATCCTTTCGCCTTTGACACTGATCGAGGGGACTCTCTCGGTGGTGTTGGAGGTCGTGGCTGCGATTGCTCAACAGAGCGTGACCTGGTTCCGGCGAAATAGGGACTCGTAGTTTCTGATTGAACCATAATCAATCAAGTATGTTGAGGTGGCGTCCAACTCAGTATTCAAGCATGGGATCAGGGGGCCAATGAAGAATATGGCGGATGTAAAGAAAGCGGGGAGCAGACGGACGCAGCTGGCACCAGGTGATACGATCAGATATATAGGTACCGAATCTGATGAAGTAGAAGAGTTCCCGAAGGGCTAGGGCGAGGGGAAAGTGTAACTATGGGGAGAGTGTTTGACAGGAAAAGCTCGTGAAGGAGCTTAGAACAATCCGAAGGGAAGCGGGAGTAGCGTGCCGGCATCGAATGGGGGGAAGGGGACTCAGTCGGTTACCACAGAGACTAAAGTCACCTGGTGAGTGGTAAAAACGGTTGCCCTGGCAAAGACGAGAAGCACGCGACGCGTCCAATCCAGCGCGGGTTTTGACCCAATTAACGCGGGAAATAAATTCGCCCCTCTTCCAATCAGAGATGGCTGTATTCGGTTAGACTAAAGATGAAATCAGACTCATGCCTTGGCAAATGCCCCGATGAGACGGAATCTTAGCAGACACCCAACCAGGCCCATCTTGCTTGCGCATCCCGGAGCTTCATTCTCGAGCCTCTCCCGTGCAGCTTCCCCGCAACAAGACACTCTCCAGTCTTGAAGAACCCCATTATCTATTCCCTGCTTAAGCCTATTCGACCTCCTGTAGTCAACTGGTTCACAGGTTAGTTCTTCCATTGTCACGGAGCAAATGCGCATGAGCCTCCACCTAAACCTCCAGAAATCCATCATTCTAGCCGAAGCGTCACTCCATCACCTGTTCTCAATCTCACGCTCTGCTCGAGCTAGTCTTTCAATGGCAAAACATAGCTCCAGTACAAGTTCGTTGGAGGAATTCCCCTTTTATCTACCAGTAAGGCTGCTGATAAGATTACGGTATTAAAAAGGCAAGTTAAGCCAGGTCCAAGCTCTCGTCGATGTATTAAAGGTAGATCTCCAAGATCATAACCTTTCGCAAGAAAGTAAGTGTTCTCCTTGATCGGCTCAGGATTCGGTATCTTATTTCGATGCAGAGAGAGCCACAACTCTTGAAGAACTTAAGGTTTTCGGGCGGAATGCAAATCAATCCGACCCGATATTCACGAAGGAAGTAAGTCACTCCGCCCTAGTTTACCCGAAGTTATCTAAAGAAGATCCTAGGGGATTGAGATGCTATGCAAACATGCCTTCGAAGGGACCGACAATAAATCGGCCCTAGAAGCCATGCGATGTCTGGCAAATGCATTATTGATAGTACCCAAGACTAGGCAGATATTCGTTGAACTTGGGTATGCAGAAAAGGCAGTCAGTAGATACCAGGTTAGCTGCGGTCCAATCCGCCATACAATATGAAAGACGTTGCTTACATAGAGATATCTCTTAGAACGATTCGTCTGATGAAGAATTCCTAGCAGGTCGGATTTTATTTCTGGTTACCTATGCGGCTGCTGATATACCAAAATGGCTGGAAGAGTATAAACTCGCTAATTACATTGATGACGTAACCAATTGTTCTGTTGTAGGAAAGGTTCAAGAAGCCTAGTGAAGCTAATGTTTTTACAGGCGATTACGAGACATGGAAAAATATACTCTAAGGTCAACAAGAAGACACAACCATCTGCACTGCAAGATATGGCACTCACAGAAACCACAAAGCTGTTGTTTAACCTCACCCACCTCGCCCCTGAGAAAGTAGATTTATTCTCAAAGTTAGCATTTCGTAACGAACCCTTGCGCCCCCACGAAATCCGCTAACGCTTGTCAACAGGTCCGTTCCAAATCTCTTCAAGGTTCTCTGCAGAAGGACACTTTCCAGTCTTCCCCTTCAATCACCTATAACACATCTGGTCAATGCGCTCTTAAACCTCGATCTTTCATCTCAAGCTGGATGCGTATTTCCTTCTTTCAATCCCACATGTAATGTCGCCAGGCTTATCGAAGTCCTGGAGCTTTCTGTGGAGAACCCGAGCGATAAGCGTGAAAATCAACGTAATCAGCTATTCGATGAAGCAGGGACCCCACTAATAACATTATTGAGAAAAATCTTCGAAATTTCGCCCGATAAAGCTAAAAAGTACATGCAGAAACGATTACTACCCTCTAACGAGTGAGTCCCTCCCTCTGCTAGGTAAGGTCACAGACTCACAAATCGCTATTCCATTAGAGAACGTAAGAACCCAATAGGGAAAGATGATTCATTGGCGTCTCGCCTATTACAACTGTCCACTTCTGCTGTAGCTGTGAATATCCGACAACACCTTGCCTCGCTGTTGTTTGAAGTTTCGAATTCGAATCCAGAGGAGTTTGTCCGTAATGTTGGATATGGTTACGCTTCGGGGCTTCTCCTGAGTGTCGGTGTACAACTTCCCCAATCAGCTTTGGAGGATCTCTCTGCCTCATCAAACAGCTCTGGGCGGGTTTTCAACCCAGTTACGGGCCAGGCTTTGGATAGTGAACCACGGATAAAAGATCCCTTTAGCGAGATGACGGACGAAGAAAAAGAGCGGGAAGCAGAGAGACTGTTCGTATTATTTGAGAGGTATAAACAACCTATTTCTGTTGAGCAATAACATGAATTTGTGCTAACATTTACAACAGATTGAAACAGACAGGTGTCGTGGACATCCAAAACCCTGTGGAGAAAGCCCTCCACGAAGGCCGGTTTGAAGAGCTAGATTGAGAATTGCGGTGCCTTTTCGTTAGAATTTCTACATGTGTTCAGGCTACGAGCGTATGCGAGAAATGATAATTTTGGGTCGGAGGGCTCCAGTTGCTTTTTCCTTGCCTAAACGACTGGAGGTTTTGCAAGGGTTTGTCATCAACGACCTATGGTGACGCTTCTCTGAGTGGAATATCCTCCAACTGTAAGAAAATTCTAGTGCTAAGTTAATTAATTTCGGAATGCTGAGGTGTCTTTCCCAACCCCAATTGTAAGCTCTGGCCCCCTTCCTCATAGAAACTCCCATAACTATACGACCCTCTACGAGCTGAAGCACCAGAAGGTGACTTGACTGAGACCCATGGAGGATAAAGGGAGTTGTTGTGATAGCAGCCTAGGTACTGCGACTGTACAAGTATGGGAAAGCTGTTGGTACGGCCCGGGCTGTGTAATTGGAGGTGGTTGGTCCTCGGACGCTGTAGGTCATTTGGCCCACCGTAGCTAGTGTTCGCCAACAGGAAGGCTGTTCCGCTTGAGCTTTTTGACTAGCGAAAAAGTGACTGGAGTCGTGGACAAATGACGCCATGCTACGATATAGTACGGTACTGTCGTGGGTCTTCCACGGGAGACGTTCTTTTGTGGGTATTGGCAATCTTGACTATCGACGATACTGGTAAAGATCACCAGCAAGAGAAAAGAGAAGAAACTAAAACTGATAATTGAAAACGAAGGACAAGCACTGGCGGTTTCAATAAACCCCGATGCTCCGCTCACAGAAAGAAGATGACCATGATAAAAAACCGACTATTCCCAACGACAAAGGAAAATCTACCATCAAGCTCCGTCCTCCCACAAGGTCTTTTCCACTAGCTAACCAACAAACCCTTATCCACCGTGACTGCCCTTGTCCGGCTATGAAACTAGCTACCCGGCCCATGACAATTACCGCAAATTCCAGAAAGGCTACCCAAGGCCCCGACAGTACTGAGTAACGAGTACTGAGTAAAATGCGTTTGAGGGACCAAAATGCTTCATGAATAGAGCTTCTCCCACTCCCGCGGAATGACCTTCTCGGTTGGCTTGAAGGCAGACTACCGATACTGTACAAGGCCCGGCAAGAAATTATGAAACAGTTATTTGAGGTTAGCTAGAAAAATATATAGCCCTGTTAATGGGTCACTAACCTTGTGCCGCCTGGATCCCGGGATACCCTACGGGCAAGAGGGACTGGGGACTCTGTGGGATGCGGGATGTTCCGCTGAGCCTCGCCTGGGAGGAGCGAACAACGTCATTAGTGCAGATTGTGTTTTGTTTGGATTTGAACACTGATATTTGATCGATTGTTATTTATCATTTGTTGAAATTGGGAGTTTTCATTGTTTGCTTCTGTATCAGCTGTGTCAGGAAGAAGTAATTTGTGCACCGGCCGTTTCCTTTGGCATAATTCCCTCTGGACCACTCCACCACCACTGAAAGAGATAAGGTGTCTGGGGGTGTATCGTGATACCACTCTGGGGTTGCTAAGGGGGTAATTTATACACAGGTATTATGCTGTGGAGAGCGATTGTGGCTGCAATTGAGGCTTTCTTTTAAATAGCCACAGGGTTTCTATGGTCGCCGGCTTGCCATACAGCCAAGTTGAAATGGTGTCGCGTTTCTTCCTGGCTGGCATCGGTACTGCATACATTACCCACCATATTTTGGCATATCGCCGTACCCTCAAACCACCTTCTCACCTACCCTGTTCTCTGCACAACCCTCTGCTTAATCTGTCGAAAATCGGAGATAAACCCTCCATGATTATAAAAACTCCCGTTCCTTTGTTGTTTCAATAAATAATAATAATAATCTTGGTCTTTTATGTGTCGACTTTCTCTGGACGTGCCAAGTCAAAGTGCCTGCCGAGAAAGTTCCTTTTATAACTGGTCTCACAGAAAGTCACTTGCTTCGGCATGTCTTTAATTCCTTACAGCTCAAACGACTCCCGGAGTGTGGTTCTGTGAGTTCCTATTGTCCGTGGTCAAAGAGTTTAATCATGAATTAGCCCGAGCTCCTACTAACTAACTATTCGCCCCCCAGCCGCCACCAGCAGACACTTGTGGTTTATGATCCCCAATCACGTCAATTAGCTCTCTGTGAAGCATCTTCCCCACTGAGCCCTCCCGCTACAGTCGAGTTTCAGAGCTGTCCTTTTTGCAAACGCCCCCTCAATGATGATTCACATCGGGATGATGGTTCCCCAGACCGGTCTGCCCCAGGTCTCGGACATCGGACATCAGGCAATGTGGCGGAATCCGGCTTCGTTGATCAGGAATATTTCCGAATGCTCGATTCTAGGTCCGTATTTCTGGAACGTCGTTTGAGTCTAGTAATTAATTCATTCAAGTAGTATGCCTGTGCCAAGTGAGGACGGTGAACCTGAACCTGCCATTAGACGGCAGTCGCCGAGTCCGACCAGATGGAGGTTGCCGCGGGCAGGAGTCGGAGAAGAGAGTGAGGACGGAGGTATAGATGAGGAGTCAATGGCCGAAAGTGCCACGCCGGCTGCGGGTGGGATTAGTGAGGCAGCGTTCAGTCCAAAATATTTTGAAAGGCATGAGTACGACCCGGTGGTTTGTGCTTCGGATATCCGACTAATCCGGGTTGCTTAGGTTCTTCGTAACAGAGAAAGAGTTGGGGAGGGGAGGGACCGGTGTTGTTCTGCTTGTTCGCCATGTTCTTGATGGTGTGTCGCTGGGCCACTTCGCATGCAAGCGTGTTCCAGTTGGTATGTCTCCCTAAGCTACAACATGCCGGACATGTTCCTGAAACCGGTTTCTTAGGTGACAACCATAAATGGCTTGAAAAGGTTCTTATGGAGGTACAGCTTCTACAACAACTATCACATACTAACCTGGTATCCTATCGCCATGTTTGGCTTGAAAACGCTCATCTCACAAGTATGTCCCCCACATCTCTCCGAGGTACTTATAGGTATCTGACTCAATCTTTTGCAGCCTTTGGACCAAGTGTTCCTTGTGCGTTCATCCTGCAACAGGTAAGACTTATAATTGCGCTCGGATAAGGACACGACTGATGATTTGTGGGATAAAGTACTGCAATTCTGGCGACCTGCATAACTATGTTCTAAGTGCTGCTAAGCAAACCACAGAGGAACAATTGAAGGACCAGATGAAGGACCAAATGAGGCGACGCTCCCGGGGAGAGCCAGATCTGCACTTAGATCTCAACAAGCCGCGTAAACTCTCATTTGAACAGATAATATCCTTCTTTCGGGATATTGCCTCCGGGTTGGGACATTTACATTCAAATGGGTTCATTCACCGAGATCTTAAGCCTTCAAATTGCCTACTTAATGACACTGGGGTCCCCGGCCAGGAGCTTAGGGTTCTAGTAAGTGATTTTGGTGAAGTGCAAATGGAGAGCGCGGCAAGAAAGTCAACAGGAGCCACTGGCACAATATCCTATTGTGCCCCTGAAGTTTTAAGAAAAGGTCTGTCTATATCGTGTCTTTCTTATCTCGATTTTTTAACAACCATAATTAACATGGCATCCCAAGTTACCCCTGATGGCGGATATCAGAACTTTACGGCGAAATCCGACATTTTCTCCTTAGGAATGATCTTGTATTTCATGTGCTTTGGTAACTTGCCTTACCTTGGCGCTGACATGATGAACGAGGAGAACGAGAACCTGGATACCTTGCGTGAGGAGATCATGGCATGGCCAGGTCTTGGTGAACGAACGGGGCTCAGACCTGATTTGCCCGAGAGACTTTATCAGTCTTTGAAGACGCTGATTAGCCCAGACCCGAGTGTTCGGCCTACGGCAGAAGAAATACTAATGGGGATTGAGATGCAGGAAGGGACTCCTTTGGTAAGAATTAATTCGCTGATTTTAATTCCTATTTGAGTTGTTGGCTAATTATAAGCAGCGCCGGGGCTCTTCCGCCTCACAGAAAAAGCCAGCTATCGTTGCAGACGATCAGAATCTCGTTGGCTTCCGTCGAATCTCGCCTGTTGCAGATACTCCTCCACCTTCGACTCCGGTGGGAGGCTTGTCCATGCATCAAGGTTACGATACCTTCGAGAGACCCCCGAAATCACGCCCGGTTATGAAGGTTCCTAAAAGGGCCTCGAGGCTCAGTGCTGGGTCTCGACTGGGGGAGAGTCCCACTTCGGGCTCCATTATTAGCACTCAGATTGGCCGAGATTCGGAATCGTCGTTGGTGTTGAGACCAAGGATGGAAGCGATGAAGTCACCGAGAGTCTTGCCAGGAGTTGCACCTTGGGGAATTAGGACCGGCATGTGGTTGGCACGCGCCCAGTGGCATTTTTTCCTGAAGTTGGGGATCTTTTGGATTAAGGTGAGTCGTCAATTTGATAACTTTGCGGTGCACGCTAACAAGTTGCACAGATTGCGACCTTGACAGGGCCGTGCTCCCCCTCAGCTACGGATCCTTGGGTTTTTTATCCCTTGCTTTCCGTAGCGGCATTAGATTTTGCAACGCATGTATCCCGCTAGCTCTTTGTCCGTTCTTATTACTAACTCGGTTTTCTTCCAGACCCCCCTTCCTTGCCACTGCTATTTTACTTGCTGTCCATGTAGTAGTCTTGCTTCTGGTCAATGCTTTTGGCTCCGTTTGCATGGTGAAAGCGGTTTAATGATCACCCGCTGTCAAGTTTGAAGCATGGGTTGCATAGGGTTAATAGCGTTGGGTTCTTCATGGGTATTCTATGTTACAATGTTGAGAGGGGATCGAACAATTAACGGTGAAAGTAGAGCTTTTGGCCTTGAGCCGAAGCAATGTGCTTGAACGAGGCTGCTCTACCTATATTGTAGTGGTTGAGACGTCCGTAATCCATGGGGCTCCTGATCCGTGGATTGCTGGCAATTGTGTACTCGAGCATCGCACTGTATGATACTGGTACTCCAGCACAGCATGGATTGCCAAATGTGGAATGCGACAGGAAGACAACATAATTTCCGATGGATTAGACAGTACTCGTAGAAGGATTGTGCGTAAATATTACCGCACCTTTATTAGCATCTCTCCACAATGGTTTATGAGCGCATAAAAGCCGTTAGCTAGCTAAATTTCAATTCGCTGTAATGTTTATGCCTCTAGTAGGAAGATCCAATCACGATGAAGCATAATGCAAGGGCATGGAGCAGAGCCTCCCCCGGGGTCCTCCTGGATGGATGTGTGTGTGTGTGTGCTGGGGGCTGCAGTAAGGATATGCATGGGTGTTTGTTTACTTCGTCAACACAACTTTTCATCATAGGATCGATCATATATCAACAGCAACCGCTATTGTCTCGCGAGAAAAAAAAACAACTAAATTTTCCCCCCAGCTTGTCGCTGAATGCGAGAGCTCTCGATAGTCATGTCACTCCCGGCCATACTCACATCTTCCTATTCGAGCCCCAAGCGTACAAAAACACAAAGGAAACCTCCGGTCTCGCTGGCAAACCCGACACTCTCGAATTCTGCGCCTTTTGAGGACGACGAACGATGGAAGCTGTTTATTACGACGAATAGCATGGTGCGTGTTTGGGATCGTGAAGGTTGTAATCATGTTTTCACTTCCGGGCCCGAGGGCATTGTCGCAGCGAAGGGCGCAAAGGATGGTTCCGTGCTAGCGATTGCCGACGCTCAGGTTGTTATACTGCATAGGAGAGAGGAGGGACAGAATAAGTCTTATCGACTGAAGGGCGCGCAGGTATGCATTGTTTGAGTTCAATTTTAGCACAGGGGATACTGATTCGTCTAGCACTGCCGCCTGCTGCAGTATGATCACGAATCACAGTCTCTCTTCTTTACCGACTCTATTCATAACAGCGTTCAGACTTATTCCTTGAAGGAAAACAAAGTATTTGGCGCTACGAAGGTATTGCCCCTCTCTTGCCCTGACAGTGCTATCACCCTTCCCCCGTCTTTCTTGCTTACCCTCCCCCTAGGCCCATCCGTCTGCCGTCGTTTCGTTCGCTATATCATGCGACTCGAATCTTATCTTATCTTGCTCCGCAAATCCTCCAGCGATTCAAGTTCACAACCGGCTATTAGCGACCACCGTTGCAGTCGCCCCTCGTGCTTCTACGGCTTCGGTAAACATCTGCGTATTCCATCCTTCTCGCCGAAACATATTTGTCCTCGCATTCAATGATGGTGTTCTCGCTGCCTACGATTATAGTAAGATATCTGCAGGAGCCAGCACGGGGAGAGATGATAGAGTAGGAATCGGGCAAGGGGGCTTGAAAGAGATTCATGCGTTCCGCCATTTACACGATCCCAGCATCGCCGGATCATCGGGCATCACCGGAGTGCAATTTCTCCCTGGATACCGGAGTAGGGCTGTCACTGTGGGTGAAGACGGGAGGACTTTCCTTGTAGATTTTGGTATGCGTGACACACTTGGAAGCTGGCACATCGGGGCTCCAGCTAGCAGTCTGACCGTGAGGTCTACGGCTGCGAAGAACGGCGATCAGGATGATCCGAAAGCTTACCTCATCGCCGTTGGATCTGTCCATGGCAGGTGCTACGTCTACGACGGCCACGGAAACAAGATTGGCGAGCAGGTTGTCGATGCCGAAGGAGGGAAAGTCCTTGGGATCGAGTGGGTGAGTAGTTGTCTGCGTTCTTCCACCCTAGCTGCGCTTTTTGCGTTTGTCTGTTGACTTGACTAATCTGTGTTAGGTTGCTGGCGAGATATGTATTCCTCTGGGGCTGGGGGCTTGCGATCCAAATGTATACTCCCACAAATGGTCGCGCTCCGGTTCCGAACCTCCCACCAAAGTGCGAGAAGGACTGAGGACTAGAGCTGGAGGCCGTATAATCACTGAGAATCGAAATCCATCCCGCTCATCAGAGCGTCAGCCCGCTGCTAGGGGCAAGGATATCGGTGATTCCTTTCCAAAATTGGGCACGGAGGGAGCACCGGAATGGGATAATGTCGAGGAAACGGTCAATCAAGGTTACATGAGACTTTTCAGCCCCGTGAAAAAGAAGCGACCACCGAGGGCTCTATCAGAGGCTGAGAAGAAATCAACTTCGGTAGAACAGAGCTCGGATTCCCGGGAACGAGTTCGAAAGATGGAGACCCAGCAGAGCTCCAGAAGCGCCCCACCCCTATGCAGTGAGTCAGGGAAGAAGACCCCGCAGCCCTTGGCGCCAGTGATAAGAAACGACGGGCCTGCGCAGACGCCGAACACTGTGACCAAAACTGAAGGGAAGACAGTGCACAAGCAAGGCCGGGACTGGAGGTATACCAAAACCACCCAATCGTCCGTCACTGTCCAGCATGTCCCTTCTGGGGCTTCCAAGGGACAGCCAGTTGTTGACAAGACGCGTGATGGGAAATTGTTGAGCGATATTCGGTCAGTGAGGGCAAGGGTTATGGGCCAGAGTGGCAAACCGGTCCGTGGTAACCTGGCCCTCTTCGCTCCATATATGCTCGGAAAATCCAAGAAGGAACGCCCCCAAAGCCCCGAGATTGTTAGGGAAAAGAGAGGTAGTCCGGGGAGACTGGCATCCGACCCAAGGCCTGAGACATCGAATAGAGCACGGGCTATTGTGGGGATGGGTGGGGGTGGTGATGGGGGGAGAGCTACTGCGCAAGTTGTAGACGAAACTATTACTACAGTTGGTGACAATGAAGTAACGGATGTTGATGATGGGTCGTTTGAAGCAGATATTTGGCTGGCAGAGGGGAAAGAGGCCAGAAGGAGTCGCAAGAGGAAGCAATCTGGTGCTGACCAGGCTGCTGAAACACTTTTGGGTCTTGATGACTCCAACGGAAGCAGACGGTCTCTCACTGGCTCTTTCAAAAGCCGTAAGACTGTTTCCTGGCAAGATGAAACAAGAACAATTCGGGACATTTCTATATTGCATGACACCAAGGGCCCTTCCCCTCCTCCCAAGCCTTCAAGCCGCGGCCCTCCAAAACCTAAAGGTTCTAGTCAAGATGTATCAAGCCCTCCCCACCGCCCCCCGACCACCGGTAGCTTTTCTGGGCCGGTTCCCTTCTCCCCCTTAGGAATACGATTGCCAGGACCTGAGAACGCTGAGCTGAGATCTGCTCTGCGTAACATGGTTATGGAGATGCAGATAGCATTCAAATCGGAAATAACCGACATGCGGGCAGAAATGAGTGAGCGATTCCGGCAGCAAGATGTCCTCCTTCGCAACTTGACCCACGAAGTCCAAATGGTCAGACAGGAGAATCAAAATCTCCGACACCAGTTGTCTGAGGCAGCCGGAATGATATGAGACTGCGTGATTGATTGGCCGATCGATCTAGGGTTTAGATGCCTTGGTGGAGAAAAGGGAAATGGCGAAGGGTTCGGTTCATGGCGTTTTTTCTACCCTTTTTTGTTTGAGAATGGCGTTAGGCATCGTCTGGGGCTGGGCTTGGGGCTTTGGGTTTTGTATTGCTGGCATTGATACTGATGGCGGGGTTTCGGGAGCAGAGTGGGTGCGCTGGGTTGCCGGTGGGTTCAATTCACCTGCGTTGCTAGCTGGGGTCGGGGGTTAATGAATTACGACATGTTAAGTAAACGGCATAAATAGATATCGAACAGTTTCTACTCAAGTAGTGTTCCTACGAGTGGCGGCGAATGATCGTGATCCGAATGATTAGGGGTGACACAAGGACTGGCTTCGTCTTATCAAAGATCAGATAAGATTAGATGGCGGGGATTTCTAGAGTACATCCCACGGCCGAAATATATGCTCGCATACTGCCCAGACTCACTCCCCCCCACAGCACACCAACAACCGGGATCCACGGCACTCTTTCGAAATGTCGATACCTACGGACTTCAAAGCGGAGGAAGCGCAAAACTTACAAGATGTGCACCCCCTGCTCTCTACGTTATATACAAACGCTGACCTTGGTGCCCTTCCTCCACAGATCGAAAAGCAATTTGCGGTAAAGGGTATCTCCCGAGTTCATCGCCCACTAGCCCACTCAGTAGGTTGTAGAAGGGTAATACTGACGAATCGTCTTCCTTAGCTGTCATCCACGCCCAGACCTACTGGTCAATCCTTGAGCGGCGCGCGGGAACCGACCTGCGCCTCACACGCATGGACCAGGAGATATATGACCATCTTCTCGAGACCTTCCCGGACTTTGATCCCAAGAAACTGCTCAACGAGGACGAGATGAAAAGTAAATCTGGCAAAGAGAAGTGGAGGAAATTTTTAATGAGGTATGAGAAGAAGGTGGGTATGAATTTCCTCATATAGGTGGAGATGGAGAGGTGCGGAGGTGGAATTGACGATAGGGGGGCAAAAATAGGTTGAGGATTACAACTTTGGCACGCTACTGAGGACGGATGCGAGGGCAGAGTACGAGAAGGATACCACTATTTTTGGTGAGCCTCTTCCCGGGGAGGTTTGATGGGTAGCTAGTGCTGATGTGGAGCTTTGCTGGATAGTTCCTCGGATGCAGGTATGTTTACTAGTTCACCTCGCCTTCTAGTTTGTATATATATGAATGTCTGACTAACGAGAATTGTAGTTCTACGCAATTGAGATTGCACGCAATCGCAATGGCTTGAACGACTGGATCAAGGAAGCCTATGACAGGGAGGAAGAAGCCAAAAGGTCGGAGGTTACTGAGGAGAGCTCTACTAGGAGGCTCTGTGAGAGCTAATTCCCTAATACCTCCGCTTTGCAAGGGGGGGGGGGGGGGCGGGGATAAAAGGGTTTATTGTATTTGTTGTAGATAGATGTACCGATTTTTTTTTATAACAGTTTATGGGGTCAGTTGATTTCGTGAGCGGTTTCCGGGAGGGGTTTGTCGGAGATATCCTGCTGCGGCGGGTTAGCAGTGATGTTGACTTGTGTTGAACTATGCTTGTGTACTACGGTAGTAGTCTAGCCAGGACGTGATTAATGGCCGGATCGACCCCGGGGCTGAGTGCCTCCGAGGATATTTTTACAACTTGTGGCAGGTGGTGCAAGGCCAGAGTGGGGAAAGCAGTAGCAAGGTACCGTACTGTACAGTACCGTTAGGCTCGATAGGGGTTGTCATAGGCATTTATTCTATGGGCTGCTTGCTTCTTACCACCCACTTTGCTATATTTATTATACCCCCGCCACAGGCTGCAGCTGGTATTCTTTTCCTTCTGTGCTGGCTCTTCCTCCCTCTCCTTACTCCGTCTTCGCCTTCACCCTACGACCCCTTAATCTTCGAGAGTTGTTTGTCCTTTTTTGGCGAATTTATCACTCTTTGTACACCACGCCGCTGGGGTTTAGCCTCATCCGCATCCGCTCGCTCACTTTGATAAAGCCTCCCTTTTTTTTTTTTTTTGGCTTTCCGTTTGTCGCTCTTTCATCCCTTATCCATCACCCGCCTGCTCTCGCGCGCCCACGCTGCGCTGCCGGTGCACCACAACACGGGTTCTTGCTACGAGTTGGTTTTGTTCGTTTACTGTCACCGCACGCTTCTTGCTCCGACAAACGATAGTCTTGCTCTTTCCTCTTGCTCGTGACGATGCCGGGAGCTTCTAACAACAACAACATCGAGCTCAAGTCAGACCTGGAGGCTCAAAAAGCTAACTTGCTGTCTCGACAGGAGCGGGACGATAGCGATGATGGTTTGTCTATTGGTGGATCGACCCGCAGTAGCTTGTCAGGGCATGAGCCGAAACCTACGACATTACCGGATGGCGCGGTCAAGTCGAATCCGCAAAAATCGAGTCAGACCTCCTTTTTGATATGGACTACTGTCAACACCCTGGCCACTATCGGAATTGTAAATCATCCTGCTCTCTTGGGATTGGCGATTGTTATTGCTCTGTTTTGGCTGTCGGATGTTACGGCGCTAACTCTATGATGATGGCAGGTCTTCACAAACAAGAGGATCTTCGATGATCCAAACTTTAAGAATATACAAACATCCTTTGCAGCTTTTCATTTCGTCTGCACAAGTTTGACCTTGTTTATCATCTCTCGTCCTTCCTTGGGCTTCTTTGTTCCGAAACGATGCGGGATTGTCGAGATCTTGCCCCTGGCATTTGCTATGTGTTTTAACGTCATTCTTCCGAATCTTTCGCTAGCCTATTCTTCAATCACCTTCTATCAGATTGCGAGAATCTTGCTCACACCTTTCGTGGCTTTGATAAATCTCGTGTTTTACCGGGTCTCGATCCCCACGTACGCTGCGCTCTCGCTGATTCCAGTTTGCGCTGGTGTGGGGGTGGTCTCCTACTATGACACCCGTGCAGAGACTCCAGAACAGCAAGGGAAGGTCACAACTGTCGCTGGTGTCATCTTCGCTTTTTGTGGTGTTGTAGCAAGTTCTCTATATACCGTCTGGATTGGAACATACCACAAGAAACTTAATATGAGCTCCATGCAGCTACTCTTCAACCAGGCGCCCGCATCTAGCTTTTTGCTCTTGTTCTTTATTCCTTTTGCGGATACTATTCCTGTCTTTAGCGAGGTTCCCATCAGCCGGTGGGCCATGATCCTCATGTCTGGTCTGTTTGCTAGTCTTATCAACCTGTCGCAGTTCTTCATCATTGCAGGTGCTGGGGCTGTTAGCAGCACTGTTGTGGGGCATGCTAAGACCTGTTCCATCGTTATCTTGGGCTGGATGGCTAGCGGAAGAAGTGTGTCGGATAAGAGTTTGTTAGGTGAGAACTCCAGCTACTATCGCCGGATAGCGGAACCTTTGAGCTAATGGTAGGATGCAGGTATCGTGTTGGCAATCGGTGGGATCATCATGTACTCTGTGGCGGTAATTAAGGCAAGGCGCACGGCCTAAATAGTTGGAGCGGATCTTGACACCTTTTTTTCGTTGGCCCTGGTCTCGAGGTCATTGGTGCAGTGAAGTGGGTGTTGGGGGTGTGGCGTTGGGCAATTCTGGGCGGGATACCCTGTGATAGTGCGTTGGGCTAGATGGGGTAAAAAAAAATTTCGTTCTTTCAGATATCAGTTTTTTCCTGAATGCTATTTATTAGTTGGTTATAAATGAGTTGGATAGAACAATGAAAATTGGGTTCAGAGGGCGTTTTGTCTTCGTAAGTGGTGAATTATTGATACGGGGCGGCAGTGCTGAAGATTACAGATCTAGTGGGTTAGAGGATAGCTTGGGCAATGTGGACTTAGTGGAGTGAACAGACTGAACGAACGATCATGGGATATTCTACTGAACATGTCCACTCATAGCCAATGACTCGAGATATAGCAAACAACGACTGTTGTCTTTAACTGTTTAATGATCAGAAGACGTGTTCCTCATAGAGGAAATAGCTGTAGCAATGCGCGATCGCTTGGGTGGGGGAGTGGCAACAGGTGCGGGTAACAGTTAGGATTATTGATCTGAAACGGTGTTCATAATATTATGGAGCAATGTTATCTTTACCCCACCATAAGCCTCCCTCTCCACCATCATGAGCGCCCAGTGCCCGGGACATATCGGTACTTACCCGCCGTGTTTGTGGGAATTTGTGTGGGGCCAAACCACCAACATTCTTCTCGTAACCTACACTATCGCCACATCTGCGAGCGAGCCCTGTATTTGCTCCACAACAAAGTTACCCCACCAAGGTCTTCTGTACCTTTGGCTTTGTCACTCCTCATCACCCCGTCACCCCATTCCATCCCTTCCTACCTTCCTACCCCATCCCACTTCCATCCGATCCACTCTCGGTTCCTCGCTTCATTCTCTACACTTCATCCAGCTTTGTCCATCATCGCGAAATAACCACCAAGTCAAGGCCTTAACTAAAAGCTATGCCTCGCCGTATAGCTACTCACGCCAATTCCTGGTATGTCGCTGACAAGCGTAAGCTCGATAACCAGCTCAATGCGTGGATCCAGATGGCGGGCTCGGAGGATTGCGGGGTCCCAGAGTTTCCGGTTCCGAATGCGAGGGTTATTATGGCACCGTAGGCCCCAGCTTTTTTTTATTTGCCCCATTCACACTCCTAGTTTTGTGTCCTGTAGCTACTATGGATACAGGCTACTGACTACTGTTAATGAATCGATCGACTAATATCTCCCTTTTATGTAGACATGCTGGTTATACTTATTCCGGTGCTACCGCGGGATTCGCCTACAAGGCGTGGGATCTTTCCCAAGCGTATAAATACCATAGCTGAAGTTTTGATCGCTCAAAGAGCCGAGTTGATTTTTCTTCATTTAGGAATCGGATCTTTGTCTTGGGCCCTGCCCACCACCTTTATATCAATGGCTGTAGTATCTCTGGCTGCGACTCCTATGATACACCTCTGGGAGAGCTCACTCTAGACTCCGAGCTTCTTCGGGAACTAGCTAATACAGGAAAGTTCACCTGGCTCTCCCTAAAAGCAGATGAAGATGAGCATAGCATCGAAATGCATCTTCCATATATATACAAAGCTATCGAGCGTGCCGGGAAATCACACAAGAGTGTTAAAATCGTCCCCATTGTTGTCGGAAGCATCTCTTCCGCTCAGGAGAAAACCTACGGGACGCTTCTAAAGCCTTACCTTGAGGATCCCCAGAATGCTTTTGTCATTTCTACTGACTTTTGCCACTGGTAAAAGAGAACCCCCTTCTTTGTTGAAACACTTTGCTTAGACTCCTATCACAGGGGTGCACGTTTTTCATACACGGGCTACTTTCGCGAACTGCCCACTCATGACAATCCCAACCCCGAGTTCATACACCTCAAGGAACATGGCGTCCAGGCCATCAAACATCCCCTCCATAAGTCTATTAGGGCTTTAGACCACGAGGGCATGGCGGCAATTGCCACAGGAAAGCATAGTGAATTTGTTTCCTATCTATCGAAGACCAGAAACACCATCTGCGGAAGACATCCTATCGGGGTGATAATGGCTGCGGCAGAGCTCATGTTCGGCGAAAACAAGGGAAGCAGCTTGGGGAAGTTCAGGTATCTCTACTACGCCCAGAGCGAAGCTCTCGAGGACGCTGGTGGGAGCAGTGTTAGCTACGTGAGTGGCTTTATGGAGATGCCATAGCTCTCTCTCTCGGCCGTTATATTGCGCCACCTGCCGATTTCGTTTTTTCGGAGTGGAGCTATGATGTAGTGCAGTGAATGGGACTTTTATGAGCGGGTTTTCTGAGGATACTTAGTTAGACTCCTTATGACTGCTTTGTGTTACTTTCTGCGGGCCGAGTTTATAACGTGCTTGCTTGCTTGTGAACTAGTAAGTTAGCAATTATGATACCCATAGGACCTCACTCGGGCCTCTACTATCATGGAAAGCCGTCCCCTCGTTGGGTACGTTGGAAAATCTACCCATGGGGGTGGGAAAAGCTCCTCGAACCAAAGAAATGTCAGAGTTGGGAATCTTCCTCTCTATATGGTACACGATAAAGCTAGAATTGACGGAAATGAGGAGGGTAATCTCTACTATACCATATCGTACCATACCCGTACTATTATTCTCGACTTTTGTGATTCTACTTATGCACACAGTGGTAGCTGAGCTACATCTACCACTCCCAACGTTGGGAGTGGAAAAGAAAAACATGATGACGGAACGAGTCAAGAAGGGGGATGAAGGAGAGAAAGAAAGGGTGAAAGGGGGAAGGAAAGCCAGACACATGAAAAGTACGCCAACCAGTGTATATAACCTGTTTTTTTGCCCTCTTCCCTCCTGCCAAGACCCGCCAAAATATACCCTTAACTTTCGCACTCATCCTATTTAGCAGCATTCCTTCTGGCTCTCTCCTTCTCGAAATTGGCGATGAGCTCCTTCTGCAGTTGTGGCGGCGTGGGTAGATAATCCTTGAACTCCATGCTAAACTCACCCTTCCCCTGGGTCGCCGCGCGCAGCTGACTCGAGAAGCCGAACATGGCGTTCAGTGAACACGTAGCCGTGAGTGTGAACTCGTCCGCGCCGATCTCAGAGTCCTCGATGACGGCGTTACGCTTATTCATGAGGCCGACAATGTTTCCCTGGAACTCGTTGGGTGCGGAGATGGCCACCTTCATGATAGGTTCGAGGATAATGGGGTTCGCAAGCTTGAAGGTGTCGCGGAAGGCGTACTCCGTCGCCATCTTGAACGACATCTCGCTCGAGTCGACCATGTGCGTGGCGCCGTCGTTGATGATCATACGCGTGCCCAGCACCCTGTGTCCGATCATGGGACCCTTCTCCGTCGACTTGAGGAAGCCCTTCTCGCAGGCGTAGAGGAATTTCTCCGAGATATGGCCTCCAACGATTTGCTCTTCAAAGTGGTTCTTACCCTCCGGGTCACGCGTGGGCTCCATGTAGCCCATCACGCGAGCGTAGTCTCCGGCGCCGCCGGTCTGGCGCTTGAAGATGTAGTCGAATTCCTGGCGGGAGTCGATGGTCTCGCGGTAGGCCACTTCGGGTTTTCCCGTGACGCAGTCGACACCATACTCGCGTCGGAGTCGTTCAACGTAGATTTCTAGATGGAGCTCGCCCATCCCCGATATGATGGTTTCTTGGGATTCTGGATCGACTTTGCAGCGAAAGGTTGGATCCTCGCGTTGGAAGCGGTTCATGGCTTTGGAGAAGGCTGCTGTTTCTTTGTTTTTGGGCTTGATGGAGAGGGAGATTACGGGGTCGGGGACGAACATTGAGGTCTGGATTCGTTAGCTAGCTTCTGGGTGACTGGGGGGTAACAAACCATGGAGTAGGGGAGTCCACCGTCAGTGAAAGTATCGCCAGAAGCACAGTCAACACCAAACACGGCACAGATCTCTCCAGCCCCAATTGAGGGCACTTCTTCCATCTCGTCGGAGTGCATTCGGACAATCTTTGGAACCTTAATCTTCTTTCCTGACTTTGCATTGTAGACGTGCATGCCCTTCTTCAGGGTTCCTTGGTAGACACGGATATAAGTCAACTGACCGAAGTTGCCCTCTTCCAACTTAAAAGCCAAACCAACGAATGGGAGTGAATTGTATGGGACCAGAGAAACCGGGGCTTCGTTTCGTCGGCGGTCAAGGGCAACAGAGGGAACATCGGATGGGTTGGGAAGGTAGTCACAAACAGCATCGAGCACTGGTTGGACACCCTTATCCCCCAAAGCAGAACCAATGAGCACTGGGGTGAATTTACGTGCAAGAGTCGCTTGGCGAATGGCTGCCTTGATCTGTTCGCGTGTGGGTGTCTTTTCCTCTAGCCAAAGTTCTGCAATTGTGTCATCTACGTCCGCCAGTGCCGCGATGAGAACTTCCCGCTTCTCCTCAGCAAGTTTCTTAACTTCCGCTGGGATTTCTGAGAGTTCCTTCTCCACAACATTTATACTGTGGGCATTGTTAGCTGTGAATGTAATTCAGAGCTCAGAGCACATAGTCTCACCCTTTGTGACCTTCAAAGAAAATAGCCTTCATCCTAACCAGATCAACAACACCCTGGAAAGAGTCCTCTCCACCAATGGGCACCTGAATGGCTGCAGCAGGAATCTTCAGTTTACTATTGATCTGCTCAATCGCTTTCCAAGGATTCGCCCCCATACGGTCCATCTTGTTAACGAAGGATATCCTGGGCACATTATACCTCTTCATCTGTCGATCGACCGTAATAGTCTGAGACTGCACTCCGGAAACAGCGCAAAGAATCATAACGGCACCATCAAGAACTCTCAGAGCTCTCTCAACCTCAATCGTAAAATCAATGTGCCCAGGCGTATCAATCAAGTTGACATGGTACTTCTCGTCGACGCCATTCTCCTTCTTTACCCAGTCGCAGAAGGTAGCAGCAGACTGGATGGTAATACCCTTTTCTCGCTCCAAGTCCATCGAGTCCATCTTTGCGCCGACAGCATCTTTGCCGCGGACTTCGTGGATGGACTTGATCCTGCCGGTGTAGAAGAGGACTCGTTCCGTACACGTGGTTTTACCAGAATCGATGTGCGCCTGGACAAATTATTAGTTCATCGCTCGTCAATTACCCCCACCGCGAAGGCAGAAGGAAAAACAAACAGCAATTCCGATATTCCGAACCCTCGCCAGTCGAGCCATTTCTCTGGGATCCATCTTTGCGAGAATTTCCTCTTGCGGGATGATGTCTGGCTCCTCCGAACTGTTAAAAAAAGGCATCAGCCCTCGAAAAAAAGAGTTGTCAATTAACTGGAACATACACAACTAGAGCAACTGCTACAGATGCAAGGCCCCTAATGTCGTTTACTCTGTCTAGAGCAAACGGGTAGCCCGTTCGCATGGGCGGGGATGATAATGGGGAATGTGGAACTGAACATTTTAGTGGCTTGTTAGCAATAGTTGCTGGGATTCTCAGTGTTCTGGTAGCGGTGCTGGAGGGAAAGGGCCTCAATATTCGGAATTGAGACTTCGCTCTCGCAGCTCTCATGGTTGCGGTCCCAGTTCGTCGTTGTCTTGTGGCGTGAAATGTGAGTTCGGGGATGCAGTGATTGGAGAACCATCTTGGGATAAAGAAAGTTCAATGCTCCCTTTATCTAATCCATCTGATCTGGTTGATCGGTTCCGAGATTTTGGGGAGAGAACATCACCGGAAAGCACTCGGTTCACAGTCTAGCTAGAAATTTTAAAAGTATGATAATAACCTAGGCTAACCTTCTGGGCCCAAATACCGGGATCCACAGATATTTCGGTGACGCATATTCTCGCTATGGAATTTGGTTATGAGATTCAGTTATTTGATGCTCCTGGCACGGGCACCCCCGCAACTATACAATAGACTTTGTCCGTCATTTATTCCTGCGACTCACCGACGCCACCAAAGGTAATCGACTTGATGACTGTGTATTCATCGATGCCGTATTTGCTGCCCTCTCTTCCGAAGCCACTCTCTTTCACTCCTCCGAAGGGTGATGCAACGTCAGAGATGAAGCCGGTATTGACACCCACCATGCCCACTATGGACCAAGAGGTTAGGCCATAAGTAGAAGGAGAGCCGGAGATTGAACACACCTTCGAGAGCCTCTGCAACTCTCCAAATTCTAGCAATGTCGCTACTAAAGAAGTATCCCGCCAAGCCAACCTCTGCTTGATTTGCCAGGTCGACGACTTCCTTCTCCGAATTGAACCTAAATAGAGCCGCAATAGGACCGAAAGTCTCCTCTCGGTGAATCCTCATGTCACTGGTCATATTCGTGATGACTGTGGGCTCATAGAAGTTGGGCCCAAGATGGTCCAAACCCTTCCCACCGACGAGTACGGTACCTCCCTTTCTCAGGGCATCCTCAACATGATCTTGGACTTTTCCCACTGCCCTCTCGTGGATCAATGGACCATGAGTATTCTCCAAGTGATATCCGCTACCAACTCTGAATCCCTTGACTTCCTCCGCGAGCCTCTTTGAAAACTCGTTGTAGACTGCGTCTTGAACATATATCCTGTTGGCACAAACACAGGTCTGCCCTGAAGATCTGAATTTACTCGTGATGGCGCCAGAAACCGCCTTGTCGAGATCTGCGTCGTCAAATACGATGAAGGGGGCATTTCCCCCAAGCTCGAAGGACAACTTCTTCAATGTAGAAGAACATTGCTGCATAAGGAGCTTTCCGACACTTGTGGAACCGGTAAAGGATAATTTTTTGATGACAGGGTTGGTGCAGAGCTCTTTGCCAATTTCGGGGGTGGTTTGAAGAGCAGTCACAATGTTTACAACGCCTTTGGGAATGCCTGCACGGTTTGCCAATTCTGCGAGGGCAAGGGAGGTCAATGGCGTTTCCCCGGGAGCCTTTGCGACGACTGTACATCCTGCGGCTAAGGCTGGGCCAATTTTACGGGCTATCATAGCAGCCGGGAAGTTCCACCTTTATCGGGGAGCATTTCGTCTGAGTGGAAAGATTTGGTAGGTGGGAGGAGCAGGAGCAAACATACGGAGTAATCAATCCACAGACACCAACAGGCTGCTTGACAGTAACGACCCTGTTCCCTTTAACAGAGGCAGGTATATTATCCCCATACATCCTCGGCGCTTCTTCAGAGAACCACTCAAAGAAAGCTGCCGCGTAGGCGACTTCGCCCTTTGCGTCTGCCAGTGGCTTTCCGTTCTCCCAGGTAATGAGTGTAGCTAAATCCTCCTGACTCTCTATGATGAGCTCGTACCATTTTCTTAGCATTCTAGCTCTCTCACGGGGGAGTGTCTTTCGGAAGGATTTGAGAGCATCCCGAGCAATATTGATAGTGTCCTTGACTTCAGCAACACTGAGTTCGGGGATAGTAGCTATCCTCTCGGTGGAAGCAGGGTCATGGACGTCAAAAGTTTTTCCGTCTTTGGATTGGACGAATTGGCCATTTATGAAGGCTGCCTCACGGAACAGTGAGGGGTCTTTGAGCTGGGTACATATATCTCAGCAGGCGAACTAGGGCGGTAGCATGAGGTAGGAGCGATACCTTTGGGACAATGTGAGATGAGAGAGGCATTTTGGATATTAACCTGAAGCTGTTATGATATTGGATGCGGGGACTGAGAGAGTGGGGGTAGGGTTGAAACAGGGTTCTGAGCATTTTGTGTCTATGATAGATGGATATCGTTAATTAGAGTATATGGTAGGGCTGTGAATTAGTCACTTGGAGGGCGGGGAATGACCTAAGTTAATAGGTATAATACAAGTATGAATCATTCTCGGGGGTGCCTTTAAAAATCAGGAAAGTCGGGACATTTGTCATGTAAGGCTAGTGAGTAGGAGGTAGCAAAAATTGAAAAACCCGAAGCGAGATCAGCAGTTCAAGAACCTGTCGTATGTTGAGGAGGAAAGAGCATGTACGAGGCTGGCGACAAAAATCACTGGTAGCAACCACAAATCTCATCTTATGCACGATCAAATATTTCAAAACAACAACGATAGCCAGATGACAGAAGGAGTAGGAAATTTCAAAAAATCATGCAATAGAGATGATAAATCAGAATAAACAAAAAGCGTTAAAACTCCGTTTGCATCCTTTTCTGTTCCTTGACTTGTGCAAGTCTTACAGGCATACTCTCAATATATTGGTTCCATGCAGATGGCTGTAAATGATCCCACTCTTCTTGAACCACGTTTCTCAAAACATGAATATTTTGAGGAAAGATATCCCGTGCCTTGAGTCTTTGCTTAAGTATCTGCCACAAATTCTCGATGAGATTGAGGTCAGGCGAAGAAGGTGGTAGCTTGGGTAGTGGAATACCAAGAATGTTCTTCATCTGTCTCAGGGATCCTACTGGTTCCATGGATTTGGGCTTCAAGTTGGTCTTCAATATACTGGGCCTCGGGCAAAGCATCATACTCAAGGAGGTTCATGAAAGCTGGAGTAATGATAGGCTCCAGCACTTGATGTGAATAGTCTGTCACAAATTCTGACTTAGCCAAATTGTTTTCACATGACTAATCAGTTATTAGTCATCCCCTGTTTATGTTTTACGCTATGACGTCGTCAGACTCATAGTTCTCACATGACTACGCATCTGCGAGTCATCGTTATATTATGATTGGTTGATTGTTTCATGACTCACGATGGTGATGTCATATGATGTAATGACTTTTGCACATGACTCACATTCTGAGTCATGGGTTTCACACATGTGACTCACTTGAGCACATGACTTGGTTTGTGAGTTATGATTAGTTAACGGAATGTTGCGCGATGACTCATGTGAGTCATCGATGGATTTCGCGCTATGACTCACTATGAGTCATAGAGGTTTATGTAGCGCGAGGTGAGGAGTCACCAGGGTTAGGGTTGTGGGAAGATGCCTATATAAGGCGCTTGGTTCCGACCAAGAGAGAGGACCACGAACCATCTCTCCTCCACCTCCGGCGATTGAAATCTCAACACCACGGGAAATCATCGTCACTATCCCCCACCCACCTCTCTTCCCCCATCATGGCTACTGCCTAGGGGTTGACGTTAAG
>Ga0307517_10001335_pt1 | contig 41453 bp, 23 predicted proteins | sample 23_EM_MG_FD_194515 | JGI IMG/M metagenome (GOLD analysis project Ga0307517, IMG submission 194515) | Populus trichocarpa ectomycorrhiza microbial communities from riparian zone in the Pacific Northwest, United States - 23_EM | ecosystem: Host-associated > Plants > Roots > Unclassified | place...
GAAGAATAACCCAGAAATGAGTTATAATAATAATAATAATAATAATAATAATAATAATAATAATAATAATAATGGTGATAGTGATAGTGGTAATAATAATTATAATTAAAATAATAATAGTAGTAATAGTAATAATGGTAATAGTAATGATGAAACCAATAATAATGCTAATGATAGTGATAATAATTGTAGTAATAGTAGTAGTTTTGTTATGACAATAATAGTTGAAATAATAATAATAATAATAATAATAATAATAATAATAATAATAGTGGTGGTGGTGGTGGTGGTAGTGCTAATAATAGTGCTAATAATTGTAACAATATTAGTGGTAATAATAATATTAGTAATAATAGTTTGTTATAATAATAATAATAGTTGTGGTTATAACATTTATAACATTAATAATAATAGTGATAATAATAGTAGTAGTAGTAGTAGTATTGATTATAACATTAATAATACTAATAATAATACTATTAACAGTAATAATAATGGTAATAATATTAGTAATAATAGCTTGTTATAATAATAGTAGTAGTGGTTATAACATTAATAATAATGATAATAGTGATAAGAATAAAAATAATAGTAATATTAGTGGTAGCAGCAGCAACAACAACAACAATAATAGTAATTACGATAACAACAACAACACCAATAACAACAACAATAATAATACTTATTAATAATAGTAATAATGATGATAGTTGTAATGATATTGATAATAGTAACAATAATAATAATAATAATAATAATACTGATTATTCATCATTTAATGTTAGATTTGTTAAGAATTGAGTTTCACCATTTTTTTATGTTTAATATTTCCAATCTAATAAGGATCATAGGTTTAAAAAGTTTACTTGACTCGACATTCTTTTTTTACCTTTTGTCTTATTATATTTTTTCTAATTTTATTGTTTAAAATTAGTTTTTCTAAAATAAAAAAAATTATCCAATTTTTCTTTAAACCTATTATATAAATTAATTCATATCAAGTTGGCTTTTATATAATTTAATTAGAAATTTATGTTGGGCAAAAATTTAAGTTAAAAAATTTAAAAATTTATCTTTTTATTCAAGTTTAATAGCATTATAAAAAAAATTTTATGTTCGTAATATTTCTTTTTATATATTTTTAAAAAAATTTGCCCTACATCGGCGAAGAATACGAACAAATGAACTGGTCTTAACTAAGAGTGTGTTTGTCAGTATGGTTGCAGGTGCTTTTCAAATAATTTTTCGTGCCAAAATGCATACCAATGATGTTTTTTCATTTTTTAAAAATTATTTTTGACATCAGCACATCAAAACGATCCAAAACATACAAGCCATATTAAATTTTAGTAAAAAAAAAAAATTCAAATTTTTTAAAAACACGGGTTGAACCACTTTCTAAATGAGCTAGTAATTAGGAAATGAATCAGCAAAGCAAGTGGCGCAGTATTATGATTTTGGGAGTCACTTTCTATTATATCTCATTAAAACAATGCTGGAGTGGTACTTACTTTCTCTCCCTGTCTAAGGTAAAGACTCTAGAATCTAAGGCTATTTTTCCTTATTAGCATTTTTTTTAACACAGTGAATAACATAGTTTATTCAATTGGAAAACGTCGTATTTATAGTTTGTCATTATTCTAAATAGTAATATCTAAACAAATTATTAAATGCGTAGGAGAGAGAAGAAAAAAAATAAAAATCTTAGAGATATATAGAAGTTTTGATTCCGATATTATTAGTATAATTAGAAAATTTTTGACGAAACAAATCTAATAATATCAATAAAAATTACCAATATAACCCGAGTGAGTTATATTTGTTGTTTAAAGATAGCGAGTGACTGATTTGTTTTTAGTTGCCAGTATGGTCCACTCAGATCATCGTGATATTCTTCGTTTGTGTTGTTTAATTTGTTTTGTCGATATCTTTTAAATGATACCAATAATATTATAATTAGAACTTTGGTATATTTTTAAAGTTTTTTTTTCCTCTTTTCATCTCATTTAATAATTTTTTTGGATTTCGCTATAAGATATAAATATTACATTTCTAAATTATGACATGTATAAATTATATTATTTTTTTTAATTGTGCTATGTCACTAGTATTTTTAATTTAATGAGATAATTTAAAAAAAATAAATTAAAATCTAATAAATACAGAACTTTTGTGTGTTGTTGTCTTGCGTTTAGAGAAAAAGAGTATCTTTTCTTAAGGAAGGTCAGCAGCAGCACGCTTTGCTTCCTTAGCTAAACAACCTAACGTTTTTAGAGCCAACCCCCCTCCTTTCTCCTGCTCGGTTGCGTGCGTTTTGCTCCAAAATTCCTAGTGTACTGTTTTTGGGTTCTTGAGCTGTCTCTCTATAGTATTAGTTGTTAGTATAGATATAGATAGATAAAGGGAATCTCTTTCTCTCTGGTTTTTAACCTCCCTTCATTTCCATTCCTTCCCCAACTTTCTACTTCAAATCACCTCTCTTATATAGTCAATCTCCTCTTTGTACACCAGAAGCAAGTAGTACTCCCCAATACCTCCCTTGTTCTTATCATTGCCTTTGGCTTTTGAGTTGTTGAGACACCTTTTCTTTTTTGTGTTCTTCATTCTCTTCGTGGGATATATTATTGTTTTCTCTTTGATGGGTTGATGAGAGAGTTTTTAGAGGCTGGCTCTTGCTTTGCTAGTTGAGATCTCAAGGTCGTCTCAGAAGCTCCTATCTAGCTTCTTGTTTTTAGAGGTCATTTTTAAAAAGTGATTTGAGGATGTGGGTGTTCAAGGTTTTGAGTGCTGGTTAAGGAGTCTACTAATTTACAAAGGTATGTATCCTAAGTAGTACTTAGTCCCTTTTCTTTTGGTTTTTGTTGTAGTATTTGCTTTCTTTGCTCATAATCACACGGTTTTGTATGTTTTCCTGTTTTGTAACTTTTCATGCCTTGGTGTTTCACGTTCCTGTAAAGTTTTCTAGTTTTCTTACTTCTTTCTCGTGTCAAAAGTCGAAGGAAAAGGCATTTTCATCTGGTGAAAATTAATGGAAGGTTGTTCGAAGAACGTCGAGGCATGTCCTCAGTTACTGGATTTGATTCCCAAAGAAAGAGAGTGGCTTGGTAAGGGAGAAGATGAAAGATCCTCCTCGGAAGACAGAAAGCTTGAACTAAGGCTTGGTCCACCTGGTGAAGACTGGTCTCTCAAAAGCACCAGCAATAGAGAAAGACGAGAAAGACACAAGTCTCAACTTCTCTCTTTTGGGTATTTCACCACTGGAAACCAACAAACTCACAAGTTTCCTTCTTCGGCTGAGAATTCACATGTTTGGTTTAATAAAAAACAACAGGGAAAGGTTCCTCCTTCGTATCTCAATTTTCCATCATCATCCACACCACCAACAGCAACTGCAACCCAACAGAGCCTGCCTGTTATGGACAAGGAATCCTCACAGCCCTGTTGCACTAAAGTGGTAGTAGAGTTGCCGCAGTGTGCAGAAAAGAAGGCATTTTCAACACCAGCTCCTGCCAATACAGCTGTTCCCAACAGCTCTCAGAAAAGGTACTCCAGCTTTTTTACCCTTCTCTGTACTCTCGCAGTCTGTATTTTTGTAGCTTTTTTGACAGGGGATATTCATTCACATGTTTACTCAGCTAGATGATGTGTGGTCCATACCATTGTTTCTGCCAGTATGTTTTTACTTGTTAAATTTGATCGATGAGCTAGTGCATGTGGTAATTCCTTTTTCTTGGTTTTAAAATTTACCACCTCTAACTACTGTTGATTCAAGATCCTGCTAGCTTTGTTTGGTTATCAAAATCTTTAACTGTTATCCTTCCATTTTTGTGCTAGTTCTACTTTTCTTTTTCTTTACATGTATGCCTTTTAATGAAGTTTTGATCTTTATCTCCTTCCCAATAATTTATTGTTTTGTACTCTCTCTTTAATGCTCCTTCAAAACAGAATTGCACCTGGTCCAGTAGTTGGTTGGCCTCCAATTCGGTCTTTCAGGAAAAATCTTGCAACCAGCAGCGGCAGCAATTCAAAACCAACCTTTGAGTCTCAAAATAAACCAGCTGGAACTTGCAAGAAGGGGTTATTTGTCAAGATCAATATGGAAGGTGTCCCCATAGGAAGGAAAGTGGACCTCAAAGCCTATGATAGCTATGAAAAACTCTCAACTGCTGTTGATGAACTCTTTAGAGGCCTTCTTGCAGGTTCTTCTCAAAACTTTTGTATAGTAACAATTTTACCCGTGTGGTCAATTATTGAGGCCTTTTAATGTTACCAGATAGCAAAAATGGATGTGCTTAGATTCGATAGTTATGTTAAATATATATTAATAAGTTTATTGCTTTCATAAATTAACATGCACTGTCAATTTACAATCTGCAAAGGCCATGGCATATCCATAGGTTCTATTATAACCATTTGATTGCAATGGTTAGTCCAATTTATGTTTGTTTAATTGCTGTTTGAGTTGCAATATTCTTGGATCATTTGCTGCTTGTTTATCTTAAACAATCCCAAGACGTATGTGTCAATGTTTACTTGCTATACAGACAAGGGTATCTTATTTTTTTTTGTCTTTTGTGTCCTTCGTATAGCTCAAAGAGATTCCTCTTGTAATGGAATCATGAACAAGCAAGAGGGAGAGAAAGCAATTATGGGTGTATTGGACGGAAGTGGGGAATATAAGCTTGTTTATGAGGATAATGAAGGAGACAGGATGCTTGTTGGGGATGTCCCATGGCAGTAAGCATCTTAATTACTGTGGATTTGATTTTATATTACCTCATATTATATTCATACTAATATATGGTTGCTGATTAAGCCTATAACCAAACACCAATTTATGCTTTTATGTCCTTTAGTATGTCCCGAATAACTGAATTGGATTCCTAATCGCTTAAAACCTTTATATCCTTGCCAAATTCATCTACTATTTTGTTTATTACATGAATGCTATCTCTCTCATAATTAAATGCATTATCATGTCTTTTTTCACCTAAAAACAATTACTGTACCATTGTTCCCCGCAAGCTAACACTGAAGGGTATTAAATTTCTTGATCTGGGTTCTGTACTGGTGTAGTTGGTTTGTACATTTGTACTAACACCTTTTATTTTATCTGTGATTTGTAGCATGTTTGTTTCCACAGTGAAGAGGCTGCGTGTATTAAAGAGCTCTGAAGTTTCTGCACTGAACCGTGAGTATAAATTTATTATGCTTAATCCCATAGTAAGAACAAACTTAAGCATGGATTAACTACCATCTTTTCCTTGCCTGGTGCTAATTACCGTATGGCTGGCTTTGTGATGTGTTGTTTTCAGTTGGAAGCAGCAAGCACGAGAAGGTGCCCGTGTGAATCAAGTGAACAAATTGAGATGAGTTTTGCTGTGAAGATTCTCCACTCGTGTGACTAAGAAAACTGGGATTCCGTGGTCCTTATTTTGTTTATCTAATTTGTATTGAACTTTTTGCAACTCAAAGTATATATAATTACTAGTTATATTACCTGTAGGAAAAAATATACATCTTCAGTCGATTGAAGCAGAGAAAAAAAATTCAATTTTGATTATTAAAAAAAAAAAAAAACAATAACAACTTGTGTTCTCTTATTAAATATATGATTTAAATCATTTGACTAGAAATAAAAATTTTAAAAAAAACTCGAAACTTAATTTTCATTCAACTAAATGTTAAAGAATTTTTTTTTTTTTAAAAATCTAAACATATAGAAGGATTAAAAAAAAAACAATTATAAAAGAAAAAATAGACTTGAGCGCGTTTGAGTTAACCTTTTAAACTCACAGGTCATGCTATATGAGATTAGGATAAGAATAAACATATAAAAAGGAAAACCAAGAATTTTTTTTTTAAATAATAAAATCAATGTCAGATTATGAAAAAAAATAACTAAAAAAAAGATATGAAAAAATCACGAAGGTCAATTATTAACAGGTCAAATATTGAAAAAAAAATTAAAAAAAAATCAATCACACAAAAACAATAATTGAAAGCAAAAAAAAAAAAAATACGAGCTCACTCAGGTTAACCTACAAACCCATAAACATGATCATAAGATTAAGATTGAGATAACCTTATAAAAAAAAAAAACAAAGAAAACCATGAATTTTATTTTTTTAAAAAAATAAATTCAATGTCAAGTAATGAGATAAAAAAAGTAAGAATACTCTGCTCTTAGACTTGCACTTCCACGGCTATGTGAACCTATAACCTGACCATTTGACTAAAAACATCAAACTAGAAAAAAAACACAACTCAAATTCTAATAAATCAAATGTCAAAGGCTGAAAGTTAAAAAAAATTCAATAAAAAAAAGGATTAAAAAAAAAATATCAATTAAAAGAATGAGAATCAAATTTGAAAAAAAAAACAAATTGGAGGATGGATAATTTTGGATTGAAGAGATAAATTGAAAAGAAAAATAAATTTCACAAAAGAATTAAAGAATAAACCACCAAGAAAATGAAGACCAAATCTAAAAAAGAATCAGCAAATTTAAAATTTTAATTAAAGAATGAGACTACAAACAATTGAAAGTTCATAAAAGAGGCAAGGAAAAAAAAGAATCAGGACCAAATTTTTAAAAATAAAAATAAAAAGCTTAGATTGAAGGATATAATTGAAAAAAATAAAAAAACTTACAAAAAAAAGGACACAAATTTAAAATTCAAAAAAAAAAGAATTGATACTAAAATATCGCAAACCAAGAGGGACCATCTTGAAATCTTCAATGCCATGCACGGATTTTGATGGAGCAAAGAAAAAAGAGAAATACAAAAAAATAAAATATATCCTCTTTAACAATCCGTCTATCACAATCTAACATGCGCTACCTATAGCCATGCGCTACTAAAAGTTTGCAGAACCTTCCACATGCTTTCACGTGTGTGGAGCATGTCTTACAAGTTTGAATTTTTATTATTTTTTTGATTTTTTATAAAGACCAATATATACCTCTATCCATCTGACAATAACCAAAAACCCCATAGAAAAATACAAAAATACCCCCTAAAAAAACCTAAATAAATTCTAAAATTGAGGGTAAGTTAGTAAATTTAAAGTGCTCCGAATGTTTTTTTTTTTTTAATTTTGAAAAGACAAACTTACTAATGTACCCATTTGATTATAACAAAAAAAAAAACTCAGATAAAAATACCCCTAAAAAAGACTTAATTAATTTTGAAACTGTGGGAAATTTAGTAAAATGATTATTTTAAAAAAATCCCTAGAAACCAACTACAAGTTTTTTTTTCGTTTATGAATAGTGAAGGTATTTTACTTCTTAAAAAAAAAAGACTTTTGTATCCCAGACAAAACAAAAATAACAAATGAATAATATGTAAAAGATAATTTTAGGCTTGAGTTTAGCCTTCTTAGTTGATGTGGTATAGGGCAAAATCACCAAATCCCTATTTGCAAATTAATCTTTATAGTGCTATAATATTTTTCTCACATCATATATATATATATTTTGTTAAATATCTACCTCATTTATTTTTTTAATGTCCTTTTCACGACACCGCTTAGGTGATGTTTGATATTACAGTAGTAGTTATTTTTTAAAGTGTTTTTCACTTGTAAATATATTACAATAATATTTTTTATTTTTAAATTTTTTTTTTTACATTAATATATCAAAACAATTGAAAAAAATAAAAAAATAATTTAAAATAATTGTTTTTTGATAAAAACATGGCCTAGCAGCGTATCCAAATTGGGGGGGCGGCGGCTAGGGCTCAATGTACAATTTTTTTGCGCTAGTATCCATAAAGGGCTGATGCAATAATAATAATAATAATGTGCTTGTAATTTTGCTTGCCCTTTTTTTTTTCTTCCAGATTTTCTTAAATTTATTATAACTAGTTGTTCATAAACTGCATAGGTGTGCACACTTTAGAAATATGGAAGTTGATAATCACAATTCGCACAGGCTAGCTATGTGCTGCAGGCTAGAAGTCAAGAATGACGTCAAAAAAGAATCTGATGCTAAATTTTATCGCTGACCTTACATTAAGTTACTGTTTGGTATTGTGTTTTTAACTATATTTAGATGTATTTTAATAAATATCAAATTAATAATTGCTTATATTAAAAATTAAAAAAATTAAAAAATATTATTTTAATATATTTTTAAATAAAAAAAAATTTTTAAAAATAATTTGTTTCATGTTACTAAACATGCACAAAGTTTGCTACGAGCTAAAAAACTATACTTATAAGAGGCTTTATGTATGATGACTTTTGTTTTTAATGAAGTTTCATCATTTGTTCATAAGAGTATGCAATTGGAGATCATTAATTCTCCCATGTGCTCTTAATCAAGAAGATTTTCTTGGTATTTTGAAAAAACAACTGCCATATATAGTGGTAACAAAGATTAATTATCAAGATAGATGAGTTATTTTTCCACATTAGCATAATAGGCCAAATTATTTTCCAAACTAACATAATTAGAAAAAATATTTTCCACTCTAACACATAATACGACTCGTCTATATACAACATGCATGACCTATTAAGATGTACATGCAGACATAAATGTTCATAGGTTGCGCATATACTACATAAGCAACCACTAGTCGCGCATGTTGTATTAGTTCGTCTTAATAGGTCTCACATGTAGTCCATGCACAAATTTCCAATTAACTATTTCAAAACCATTTTCCTCTTTCTTTTCCTCTTCCCTTACTCTTTTCTTCATCTGCGTTCTCCCTCCTTCTAATGTCGTCCTTAACTCAAGTCACCTGATCTTTCTCTCCATCATAAAACCCCCCCACTTAATTGTGATAAACCTCTCCTCTCTCTCTCTACCACTAGTTCTCTTTTTAGCCATCCACCCACGACAACCATTGGTCCGCCGCCACTACCCACAAGAGTTTCATTTAACCAATTAGACGTATATTCACCTTTCCCCTCTATTAATTTGTTATTTTGCCTGGCTAATTTGTGTATTTTTTAGGGTTAAAGTTTTAGAGTTTAGTTTAAGGTTTTTGTTGATTTTGCCTAAATTAACTATAATTTGAGATTAATTACGTATAAAATTAGTTAAATAAGTCTATAAATTATGTTATTTATAAGAAAAATCGATGAATTATGTTGCATTGATTATGTTAGTGTTAGGGTTTTAGGGTTTAGTTTATGGTTTTTGTTGGTTTTGGATTTTTAATGTAACTTGAATAATTTGCTATATTGATAAATTATCATTGTGTTTTGTTGTGATTTTCACATAATATCATCATGTATCTTCTATAGTGAGAATATTATGTTATTATGATGACACAGTCATCGATACTAATAATGATATCACTTATCATAGAGAAAGTACCGAGTTATGTGACTTGATATTAAACAATTCATTAGACAAACTTAAAAATTTAGTATGTCGAGGGATTGGGTGGAACTTTTCTAAATTTGATGTTGATATTACTTGGAGGATGCTAGGTGGAGGCTATCTGAATTGTTATGCTAGTGTGTCCATACTAGTGATATGAGTTTTAATGAAATGGTTTGGTTGATCACAGCTAATAAGTTACAAATATTAGGGCTCTACTTGAATATGAAACCTAAATGAGAAAACTCTTCAAGTCACAAGTTATAGTCAAAGGACCACACAATCATCACATGTAGCAGGTCTATTTAGAATAGTTGATGATGTGATGAACCTGATATCAATTCAAAAAATTATGTTAATGGAAGCTCAATTGGGTATGATAATGATTTTATATTGTTATAATGAATTTGAACTGAGTGATGAGAAAGATGATTGTTATGATAATGATGTAGTTAAGGAAGATGAGCAAGGTGAGCTAATAAACCAAACAATGAGATCTTCTATTTTTAAATTTAAGGATGCTAGTGGATCTACTTATATGATAAGCTTTGATTGAGCTTTAAGTCATAGGAATTCAAGCTTAAGTACCGAGTTAGAGGTTGGATAAATGTTCTGAACCAAGACTGATTTAATTAATGTAGTTAAGTGGTGGCATGTAAAGAATTCATTATAATATAAAGTGCGATGTTCAACCACAACTTATGTGAAGTTACAATATAAGCACGGACCATCATATAAATGGTATTTACATGGGGGATATCACAAGAATTCTGATTCATCTGAAATTTGAAAATTGAAAGAGTCCCACACATGTCGTAATCCAATGGTTATGTAAACCCACTGTCAGATTGACTTTAATTTTATTGTTAATATGAGGTTGACCATTATCAAAGTTAAAATAAGTATTAAAATTACAACCATTCAAACTACTATCCGTAAAGATTATTTGTATGATATATCATATAAAAAAGTTTGGTTAGCTAAACAAAAAAAATATTAGAGAGGTTGTTTAGAACACATAAGGAGTCTTTTCAAAAGCTGATGGTTGATGGTGATACAATAATATTTAATACAGTATTTTGAGCATTTAGACCTTCAATTCAGAGGCTTCAATATTATCGTCCACTGATAAGTATTGAAGACACATTTATATGGGAAGCACAAGGAAAAAATCTTGATTGGAGTTGCTTGCATGAATAATATGGTTTTTTTTTTCCCATTATATTATGCTTTAGTTGAAGAAGAAATGAACAATAACTAGACATGGTTTTAGATTTGCTTCATCGACATGTCATAGGTAGTCATACTAGATTGTGTATAATTTCATATAGACATGCAAAAATTCAAAATGCTATGTCATGGAAATGAGCCGAGCCATATGAGTATTATCGTTATTATTCCTGCCACTTTATGAATAATTTCAATAAAAGATTCAAAGATGTTGCATTGAAAAACTTTCAAGATAAGATATGGCAAGAACCTTCTGGATGCAAATTTGATACTATATATGATGATATGGTTGATAGAAATGGTCAAATCAAAGAATAGCTTAAGATTCAACCAAATGAGAGATGGGAACTCTCGTATGATGGTAGTCATTGGTATGGGAATATGACTACTAATTTGTCAAAGGTTTTCAACAATATCATGAAAAGTGTTCGTGGTTTGCCTTTGATTGCTACAATGCAAATGACCTATTTTAGTACTAATAAATATTTTGTTGATTGAAGAGCTATAATTGATGATTGCATTAGTTGTGTTGTGCCCTTCGTAAATGCTGGCCGAACCACTTATTGATGCAATAAAATCAAAATCACATGTCACGAGTATATTTAATATCTCAAATGGTGTATTTCAACTTGAGACCCCCCAGTAACTAGTAGCCAAAGAGAGGTTCGATGAACGGTTTGATTTAATTAAATAATGTATGTGTGGAAAATGACAATTGTATCATCTACCATGTTTGCATCTCATTGCATATTACGACATGTTGACTTTGAACAATTTATTGACCATTTATTTTCTAACATTAGTTAAAGAGATTCATATAGTTTTTATGTTGAACCCGTACTTGATATTCTATTATAGCTTAATTATAATAGTTCACGAGTTGACGGATGTCTAACAAGATGGAGAATTGAAAAAAAGTTGATGCAGATCCACTCATTTGCATAACAAGATGGATGCCAAAAAGAGGCATACACAAAATAAATATGGGTTATGCGGTGTAGCATGTCATAATAGGAAAACATGCCATAGTGGACAATGTAAGTGAATTTTTATTTAAAATTGAGACTTGTATTTCATTTTTCTATGTTAATTTATTATTTTTTTATCCTTTTATTTTCTATCCTTTAACATTTTTTTTCACATGTAGACATCATGGTGTGAACTAGGGGAGATGAATCTATATCAGGACATCATGGCATACGAGAGGATGAGTCCTAATTATGTCCAGGTCTTGATGGTTATCTTGGTGTTGGGATTGCAGTATAAGCACCACTTTGAGAATATCTGGGCTCGACAAGTAAGTTAATTATTTTTATATAATATGATCACATGATAAATTTATAAATGTTGTTAATACTTATGTTTATATTTATTTGATGAAAATCCCAGGGTGGTCTAGCTAAACCTTTCCATTATACACCGATGGACCTAGATAACAATGTTTATCTTTATGTCATCAAGATTGGATTTTTCAACATTAGTCACCTAAGATGCGTAAATATCAATCATGATTTGATTGCAGCATTAGTAGAGTGATGAAGGTGAGAGACCCAAACATTCAACTTTCTTGTTAGATAGATGATATTGACCTTATAAGATGAAGCGATGCTAGTCAGCCTTCCGATAGATGGAACTCCTATTACAGGTCCTATAGCTTTCAACGAAGATGAATTATGTCTTCATTTAGTAGGACGAGTTCCTCTTCTTGAGGGATATAAATGGGATTATATTAGGCTGGCATGGTTGAGGGAGAGTTTTAAGACCCCACCTGAGGGTGTGACAAAGGTTATGTTGCATTATTATGTTAGAGCATATATAATAAACTTGTTTGGGGCCATAATCTTCATTAATTTGACAGACAATGCAGTTTCATGTTACTTTCTGCCTCTGCTAGAAAACTTTGCTATCATTCATAACTACAATTAGGGATCGAAAATGATTGCATATCTGCACCATTAGCTTTGTCATGCATGCATGTCAGATGGGAAACAAATCGATTGATGTTTATTGTTCTACAAGTATAGTTTGATATTATGTTCTATAAAATATTTTTATTTTAAATATATACTAATTTTTCATTACGATTATGAAGCTATGGTCGCAGGAGCTTCTTCATATCGATCATCTTGATGTTTGGAAAAATCAGATGCCATGGTTACGGGAAGACGACTCTCAATTGGAGCTTGGTAATGATAATTATGAGTACATTATATAATTTAAATTTTCTATATTTTTTCTTCTAAATTAACTATTTATCATGTTAGTTGGGTTGAGGAGTTGGATTCATATAAACCTCACCAGGTATGTGTGAACTCGATTATTCAATTTTTTTTATTTAACTTTATTTTTTGGGTGTGAATATTTTTAATACTTATAAGGTTTCATAGGTGATATAAACATCGTACACCAATGATTTGATTGTAAGATCATCTTCATTATGCATGGAGGGATTGATTTAAAGCTATCAGTGGTCCCCATACACTATTTTGTCATTGCTGATGTGCATTGCCTTGATCGGGTAATATGTTAATTTGGATTACATCAACGCATACCTAATGATGTTGACACATTTGATGACCTGCATGGTGTTAATTGTTGAGGTAGAATGGATGATGATTGATCGGTGGTTCATGTAGAATATGTTAATCTTTGGCATGCGAGGAGAGATCATTTATTTACAGAGTATTATCCACTTATTGAATTAAATTTTTTTATGTCTTGGTACGTGAACATAACTAGGTGATTTATAATACCATATGAGAGCATATTACGGACATTCACGTGACACTCTGGATTAACTAGCATGTAATCCAAATAATTATGAGTCTCGTAAACCAAGATCTGTAACAGTGTTCAATTTGATTAACTAGTTTTTTAACTAGCGTTGAAAAAATGATACACTTGAGTCTCATACACCAATGCTCTATTAATCTCTATTAACTAGCATTGATACACTTGGAAAAAACTAGATGATTAATAGAGATTATCAATGCCAATGTTCTGCTGTCAAGTGTACAATTTGAAAGAATGATGGCTGTAACAGTTGCGCACTTTATTTTTTTTCCACTGCCACAGCTGCTCCAAAGTAAACAGTTCAAAGGATCCTTTTGGCGTTGGGCGGGGAGAAAGTGGAAGATTTTATACTCTTTTTGTTCACAAGGGGAGACCAAAGCCCTTGCCCACGATGACCCCTGATAGTGACAATTGTCCTACGCCTCAACACTAAATTCCATTCTTCTGGGGGTCCCTTAAACTAGTTCCCTTTGGAATCCACCCACCATTGATTTTCATTTGTATGGTTATCATTTGCTTTGGGACATTAGTTGTCGTTTCACTTTCAATGTACCTTGGAGCTTTTAAAAAATTGAAGGGTCATTTTCATTGAGAGCTGCCTAACTTCCAGGGCGAAAATTTAGAATGGTCCTTTTTCCAAAGTAATTGATCGTACTCTGTGACTGCTTATATTATTCATCTATCTACGTACCTTGGAGTTGTAATTTCAATAAGCCTATTTCATCTTTTTAATATTTAATATTTAATGTTAATAAAATTACTTGAATTGAGATTTATATTACAAACATAATTTAAATTAAATGATTTTTTTTAAGGAATTAAACATTTACTTCAAAAACTCAACTTAATGCTTAATAATTGAAAATTTTCTTTTAAAAACATATAAATATCCTAAAAAAGAAAAAAAAACAATAATCAAAACATTATATAGGTTTTTTAGTAAATGGAATTATTAAATAATTTAATAAAAAATAAAAAACTATACAAGTTAAGATCTAATATATTTAAAATAAAATTGAGGTTACTGAATTTTAAAATATTTAAAGTTATTAACTATGTAATTAAACATTAGTTAATTACTATTTATGAAACAAAAATTATTAAAATTAGTAATTTTAAAATACTTAAGGTCATTTTTATTCAATTATTAAAATAGATGGTAGGAAATTTTTCAATATTGTCATTAAACTCAATATAATGATTCAAACTTGAAAACTCTCGACCTAACTCTTTTTTTTAGCTTATATTTTAAATAAAATGGTTTGAAAATTAACTCGACGTCACCTTGTTGACTAACAAGTCCAAAGAAAAACAATTAAAAAAAACGTATCAGATTAACCCTAATTAACTTGTAAAACTTGCACTCAAGTTACAAACTCCATTGGGTCAAATTAATTTTTTTAATTTTATTATATGATAAAAAATAAAAAAATTAATTTACTATCAATTAAAAACTGAAAAATAAAATTAAAAAAAACTTTATATTAAAAAATAAAAATAAAAATAAACTCAAAGAATCAATAAAAAAACCCAAAGGGCTTGTTACAGCAAATCCTAGGCATGTGAACATGTGCTGACAAGTGGTGTCCTGTCTATATCATAGAAATGCAAGGCGACTTTCAGCTTCGGATATGTGCTCAACCAATTAAGCTGCTACAACAACATGAAATTTTTATAAAAAATTATAAAAATATATTAATCTAGTTCTCTATTAATAGATATAATAGAGTAGTAGTAATTAAAGAATTAGCGAGGAATCAAAGTTCGTTGCAGAAAAAAGAAACAGTTGTCCACCAGAAAAAAACTGTTTTCTTTTTTTCTTTTTCAAAGGAAAATATTACTTTTTATAAGTTTCCTCGATTTGTTACCGAAAGATGGCTTTGCATCATGTCGAAAGTGTTACCAGTGCAGTAGAAAATGAGACCACAGTATTAACACTAACGTTATTATATCATAAAACAAAACTTATTTCTACTATTCATCCTCTCTACTTTCAACATGGACGACACTGTTCAAGATCAGCCAACTTTTTTTTTCTTTAAAATTTCATCCTTATATGATGAGATTTCTTTTGGTAGCATGCTATTATTGCACATGCAAAAAGTTGATCTAGGTGCCAATAAATTCATCAGAGGGGGAGTTTAATGAATATTATTTTTTCCTTCAAACATGTTAGAAAGAGTAGGTTAGAGTTTATAAAATTTGTTTATATTTGATTTGATTATTTTCTTTTAAGTGATTATAGGGTAAAAAATTGTGTTTATAGGTGTCTAGAATATTTTAGATGTCTATAAGGTGATAATAAGTTGAAATTTGGATTTTTAAGATGTTTTTGATGTATGGATATTTTAGTTTGAATTTTTGCATTTTCAATCCCTAGTATTTTAGAATTTTATGTTTTGATCATAAACATTATTTTTTTTAACTTTCACTCCCTAAATGTTGAGAGACGAGAGAGAAAATCCTTAGAAAAAAAGGAGGAAAGAGAAAAGATTGATAAGCTACATTCCGATCACAAGAAAAATTGATCTTGATATTAATAATTTCATTTTAGAGATAATAGTTCAATAGAGGTAATTTTATTTTAATTGCTTAAACAAACAACCCATTTGTTCTATTAAGAAAAAACTTAAGTGAATAACAAGATGTCAACTATTTTTTTTGAAAACAAATATAGCAAAACTGCTATGCTTGACTTATCAGGTTCAACTACGTTTGGCCCCTTTTATTATTATTATTATTATTATTATTATTTTCATTGTTTGGTGTTGCACATGAGCGCGCGGCGTTAGGGGAGTTTGGAGGAGTCGCCACCTAGTTATTTGGTTCATGGTCTTATCAGAAATTTAAAGGGTAGGGGGCTGGTTGTGCTTAGGAAATGTATTAGCACCCCTAACGCACCCTACATGAAGTAAGTTGCTTTGTGTGATTTTAAAAGTGGTTTAAAAGTTTTGATGAGTTCTTAATCGAGAGTCTGTCTATAGTTTAGAATTGAGATTTATGTGTGTGAATAAATCTGGTGTTAAAAATTCATTATAGGCTTGTATACCCATATAAATTCTTATGAATTTTTTTTTTGTAATTGTATATTACAGTGAAAAATACTCCCAATTAAAATTAGTGAATATTTAGAATAACTCTAAGAATTTTTCTGGTCAACTTTTGACATTGAAATACCAACCTCACTTGTAGGTACAACGTTTTATACCAGAATATTAACCGTTAATTCTCATGAATTAAAATTTGGTTATTGAAATATTGGTCAAATTCTCATGAATTTAGTAAACTAGTCATTAAATCCCAAAATGCATGCAAATATGTATTTTGAATTTTTAAATAGAAATACTAAACAATATGAATTTTTTTATACATTTTTAAAAGACTTGACAGTATGCAACACACAAAAATATTTTTTTGTATATTTTGTAGACTTCTTGAAATAAAAAAAAAATACTCAAAAAGTTTAAAGAGGTCTTGCCAAACATACCCTCAAACCCAAAAATTCAAAAAAAAAAATCCAAACAAATCCTAGAGACAGATTTGTTTTTTACCCGATTGGGTCGATCTGGATAGATTGACACGTTTGGCTCAACCCAAAAGCAGTTAAACCAACTAGGTTGACTAGATTGGGTTGATCCAATCGAGTCGACTCAGAAACAAACCAACTGAATAAATCAAAACCGAAACGAATCAAACTTTACAAAAATATAAAAACTTGAAAATCTTTCAATCAAAACGGATCTAATGCATAAAAGAAAAACAAATGAAGAACATTCATCCTTATTTTGTAAAATGCAACTCTCAATCTAGACCAGATTTCGAACAAAAGGGGGAATGATTTTGTTCGCAATCATACATAGAACAAGAATTGGGGGTTCGTTTGCTTCAATGGGTAACAAATCAACATGATTTTGCTAAAATGAGTTTTGATTCAAAACCTTAAGATTAAAATACATTAAAACCTGTTATTGGGGCGAAAAATTCCTAGATTACTTACTAACAGTGATAGACAAACTTGTGTAAATTGAAATTTAATCAAAATAAGCTCTAAAACTAGTATTTAAGACAAGATTCATCGAATGAATCTATAAAAACAAAATCTAGTAGACCAGAAAATCCAGAAAACTAAAGCAAACCCAAAATGACCATTTTAAGCTTCTAAAACATGCCTTCCTTATTCCCACAAACCACATTATAAATAATGAATATATTTGTGATAAAAAACAACAAAACTAAAAAATGCATTGATTTTCAATCTCAAGAACTACCAACTCAAACCAAAAGGCATGCTTGAACAATCTGAACTTCAAAATCCAACTTTGTCATCCCTAAGGACCTAACAAACAACCTAGAAAACCAGAACTAACTCCCTAGCAACAAAAAATGAGCATCCTCTTTGCTGTCATTTTGGCATTCATTAAATCGAAACAAACATATAATGCAATATGTAAAACCAATCAACAACATGTCAAAACATTCAAAGCTTTGCATTGAGCACAAGAGATCAATCCAGCAGGCCTCATGGACTCCACCTTCAAGGTGTGAAAGTATATACCCTTTTTAGCTTAGAAATCTTTATATCTGAATCAATTTTTTGATATTGCCCTCTTTCTTCTTTATCTTCAGACTTCCCCAGACAGAGCTACAACTTCCAAGTGTTTCTGGATCGAATTACTTGTGTTTCAGCCCAAGTTTCTCTTTTCTTCTTTCTTTTACTCCTTGTTTTCCTCTTTTTTTTCTCCTCCATTCTGCTCCGGGATCCCTTTTTTTTATAGGCGGATTCAGGTCTTTTAGATGGTTTGTTAGGGTTCTAACAGACTAAAACCTAGTTAGTTTTCCCATAGAACCAATGGTTTTGGGTTTAAGTGGTTTTATAAGAAACTTGGAGATCAAGGTGAGGTGTTTTCTGTCTTTAGATCTAGGGAGAAAAGTTTAAAACCCTTGATAGGAACCTTCTAGGGGTTTCTAAGTGGGAGCACATGAAAAAGTTAGGTGGGTTTCTACAAATGGATGTCCCTGTCAAGGTTGACTGGGATGGTCACTTTTGTGGCTTTGCCGGAGCAACTCCGATCTCAACATTGCCTGAGACCACCTGAACTTGGTAGAGGGGGTGCACACATTTCAATTGGATCCATTCTTGCTTGATTTGAAGGTCTGTAGCTCTACATTCAAACGTTTGAAAGTGCTCACTCAAACAACATGATGACTTAAATTGTAGTGCTGGTTGACTAGGGACAAGATGTTGTGGAGATCAATGGAGAATATGGGATGTAAATGTTTGATTTTAAAGACATGGGGTTGTAAAGCGGGTGTTTCTCAATTGAATGGTGGTGGTTGCAGCCTTTATAGTGATCGGAAACGTCACATTCATTCGCCTGAAATTGCCTACCTAATTAGCCAAAAACTGAAGAACAAGATGCACAGTACCTTGAACGGTGTTGTTTTGTCGAATCTCTATAAATTAGGGTTTTTTTTTTGGGATCTGGAATTTTTAATTTGATCCCTATTCTTCTAATTTTGTTTGATTTTACCCATAATTTTCCCCTAACTTTCTAATTTTGTGCAATTACGTTCCTGTCAGATTCATTTTTTTAGCCCCAACTTTGAGCGCCTTTTACAAGTTGATACTTGGTTTTTGATTCGTTCAATTAAACCCTCAAATTAACCATCAAACTTCTAATTTTCTTTGATTTGACCCCTGAATTTACCTGATTCTAGTTCATGAAGTCGCACGTGTTTTGCAAGTTGGTCTTTGGTTCATAAATTGTTCAATTAAATTCCTATTTGCTCACTAGACTTTGAATTTTATGCAATTAATCCCTTGATTTTACCATTAAACTTTCAAAAATCCAATTTTGGTCCATAAACTTCATTTGTTTCATTTGACTTCAAAATTGACTCCCAAAAGTTGATTTCCCTTGCAATTCAGCTTTCAAAAAATTTACTCATGTCACACGCTTTGGGGATTTTTTTTAGGATAACTTCCTTAACAAAGACTTTGCAAAATTTACCTTGTCTTATAGAAAATCCAAGATTTTTTAATGTTATGTCAAATAACAATGTTTATATAACTCTCACGATTCATTTTAGTTTTTGAAGAAAAGTATTTCATAATGGTGCTTGGTGTAGGAGATGGCCTATTTGGGTTTGAGAAGGGTTAAATACTCTTTTGAAGTCTCACATTTGGATTTTCTCGACATGAACAAAGACAAATATTTTTTCATTTCATCATTACTATCACAACTAGTTCCTTAAGTGCACTATTTATCAGTCTTTCTCACTTGTTTAATTAGAAATGACTTTTTAAGATACGTAATGAAGGCTGGGTTTCATGGCCAACAAAGAAAGGACTTCACAGGTTCAAATGATATAATAGCCCGAGATTTTCTATCTTTTTATGATCGAAATTAATGATAATTGTTTTTAGTCATTATGTTAACAATGCTAATCATAATACCCATATGACTTTATAAACCAACATCATCATACAGAGAACTCAATACACAAACACACAACATTATCTTTATATATTCATAAATCTACATTTCTGTTCCAATATAGTTATCATTACAAGTCTTTACAAAAGTACCATACAAAAATTTCATAACTAGTACACTTGTTCATACAATACACAATCTCTTATCATACTGATACATAGTTCATGTCAAAATATGTGGAGCTGTGAGACGAGATTCCTACGCACTTTGGTTATGTGACGTCCTTGTTACAACACAAAATGAATATAAGAATTATAACCAATTGAAACATGACAATAGATAACTAGAGGAATATTTTCGCTACCTTTTGTTATTGGTCTAAATGAGTATAATCCTTTCTTTATCCCTTATATGCATAATGTAACCTTCATTATTTTGTCAATTATATTGTCCTTACTCACTTGTCCCAACCTTCCTATAGTAGCTATAAGGGCTGGGATTAATTCATTTGTCGAAGTTATTTATTTCGCTTTATTCCAGTCATCCCTTACGAAAACTACTAAACATGTTTATCCATATTGTTCCAACCCGGTCATCCATCTTGGATGCCATTAACCGAGGCTAATCACAATATCCACTCTTGGTCATCTATCTCGGATGCCATTACACGTAGCTATCACAATACCTAAACCCGATTATCTATTCAGGATGCCATTAGCATAAGCTAATCATAATACTCAACCCCGTCATCCATCTAGGATACCTTTAGCCAAAGCTAATCATCATAATCAACCCGATCATCCATCTAGGATGCCATTAGCCGAAGCTAATCATATCTAAGCTCAGTCATCCATCTAGGATGTCATTAACCAAAGCTAATCATCATAATCAACACAGTCATCCATCTAGAATGCCATTAACCAAAGCTAATCATTATAATCAACCTAGTCATCTATGTAGGATGCCATTAGTTGAAGCTAATCATCATAATCAATCAAATATTCCATGTATGATTCATTATTCACCACAACATAGTAATAGATCTTTCGTATTGAATTCATTTTGGAGAATTTATAGTATGCTAGAAGAGGGTGGAAACCACCTACCTGTTCCTCTCGTGGAATGTCCTCGTCAGGTCGAAGGTTCGATCCCGGTCATACCAGGACACATCAAACGATTACTAATCAGTATATTTACATTCGGTAATCATATAACCCATCACCATATGATGTGAACCTTAACGAAATTGAATGGAATTCGCGAACCTAAGATCTATCTAACCCAAGTTTGCTGAAATTAGGATAAACTTATCACAATGTAAGACATGCTCCAAGGCAACAAGACTATAAACCAACTCAATCACAACGCCTACACCTAGAGACGAACAAAAGGAGTATACATTCACAACAAAGATTGGTCAATTCTTTGAAGAGTTGAAAGTTCAATCAAGAACCAAGATTGACAACCAAAAGTCGGAAAAAATCATAATATTATTAGCCAAAAGAAAGTGTCCTAAAAATTATTCTCAAGAGTATTTATACCCCAGCCAAAAACCGTAGTTTCCCTAATGGGTCACATATAAACCCAATTTAAATAATAATCAACCCAAGATAAAACTAGCCCAAACTAATTAAAATAAATAAAATAAATAAGTCTGAAACCCAAACAAATGTTTCCGCATAAAATAAAGAAAGTTTAACAGCCCAACTAATTTAATAAGACAAGTTCGGTTATTTCCGCATTCTATCTGGCAGCAGTAAAGCCAACTACAAACGAATGGTTCTCTCTTGTCTTAAAGAATTAGAAGGCACGCAATATACCGTTGGAAATGTATGGAAGTCTAGTTTCTAGCCCAACTAAAATCACCTCAAAATTCGACATGTAGCTCCAGTTATTATAAAAAAGGTAGCGAAAGGTCAAACTATCTAAATCTAGTCTTCTTCTCCCAATCCTTGTGTAATGGTCTTGGTTCCATCAACAAGCCCCTCTTGACATGAATAAGGTTAATCACGGCTTGCTCCTCAATATTTAATATCCTCTTGAAGTCCACCTTAGCCCACGTATCTTGAAGAAGTCCATTGAAAGTCTCTTTGAACCTCTTAACTCTAAGCCTTGTAACTGGACCAACCAGAACCTCCAATGGATCATTTGGTGCTTGGATCGCATCACCATACATATCTCAAGAATACACATGTTCATATTCAAGTGTTTCACACATCTTATAATCATATAATGAAAGTCATCATATCAAGATATTTATTTTAATTTTAAATGTAGGTCACACACGGACGTCCTAATGTTTAATTCTTAAGTTTTAGGGTGAGTTGGGTCAAGCTGACGGTGAAATCATCATAAGAATTAAATCATTTTTGACATGAAATTCGTCAACAAAACTGATTCGTTGCTGTCACAAAAAAATCATCAGCGAAAACTGGGTTGCTAGTAATACAGAAATTGTCAGCGAAAACTAGGTCGCTGGTGACACAAATCGTTAGCGAAAACTGAGTTGCTGGTGACACAAAAATTGTCAGCAAAAAAACTTCCACGAGTGATGCATGAAATCATTAGCGGACACAATCATTGTTGACTCAGAAATCGTCAACGAAAACTGAGTCATTGTCAACCTAGAAATCATCAACGAAAACAACTTCCACAGCTGACACATGGAATCGTTAGTGAACACAATCACTATTGACTTACAAATCATCAATGAAAACTGAGTTGTTGCCGACTCAGAAATTGTCAACGAAAACAACTTCCACGGCTGATGCATGAAATCATCAATGAACACAATCACTGCTGACTCAGAAATCATCAATGAAAACTGAGTCGCTACCTACCCAGAAATCATCAATGAAAACTATGTCGCTACTGATTCATAAATTGTCAACGGCGGTTGAGTCATTTCTTGTTTTACTTTTTCCTTAAGCTAAATGTAGGGTCTACGCAAAGCTTTCCCCCTTTATAACATACTACAACCTAGTTGGACATAGACCGTTACCAAATTACATCTAATTTATCACAAGATTATCAAGCAATATGCAACCAAGTTTCAACATGTATAATTTTACAAAGGTTCTTTTAACCATCACTTCAAGACCAAAACCTAATGTTGCCACAATCATACTTTTTATGTTTTCAATTCCATCATGACAAATTCATCAACACAAATTAATAGTCAATTCACATTACACAAGGGTTCCATTTCCATCATATATCTTGTTTCTCTAAAGGTGTTCATCATGCAAGGTTTCCTTCATGGTTTCCTCCCATTTCCTTTGACTGGACATTGCTGTCCATCCCCCCTAATTTACACATGCAATTCATCATTTTTATCACAAGTATATTCACAACAACATGCTACAACCATACCTTCATTAACTTGGTTCATAACCATGCAAATTGATTAAGCACATAACAAAATCAAAGAATTAACATCAACATGAATTCTGTTTCAGCTCAAGTATGTTCCTAGAAGTTTAACAAGATCACAATCCATTCATTTCATCCTTTCATTTCATATTCCATACAAGTTCATCAATCATATAAGAAAAGTCAAGACATTAACATCAACATGAATTCTGTTTCAGCTCAAGTATGTTCCTAGGAGTTTAACAAGATCACAATCCATGCATTTCATCATTTCATTTCACATTCCATGCATCTTTTCAACATGGTCAGTCCTCCCTTAGGTTTATACACTCAAAATCATTCATATTTCTTTGTAAAGGGTCCGCGCATGTGTTCTTTCATCCTTTATTGTTTTTAGATCTTTTCAACCATAATCTCTTATTTTGAGTTTCCCCCCTCTTCTTTGTCTAAACCATGAGGCAACACCCAACCAAGGATATGATACTATTACCTCACATTTTTAACAATTCAAGGGAAGGTTTTGGTGATTTGTTCTTCTCTTCCTCTCAGTTTTCTTCCCTTATTCTTCTGCTACACCAGTCGGCCTTCTATGCTCCTTTTTCCATGGTTTCAATCATCACCCTTTCTCTCTAACTCTCCTTTCACTCAAACAATCAATGAAGGCAACATGCAGCTGGGTTTACGTGGGTTTTCTTCTTCGGAAGGGGTGGTTGTTGTTGCAAGTAAGGCTGTTGATTATGGGGAGAGGAAAAGTCATCTCTTTTTCCCTCTCCTGTATTTATACTCTCTTAAATAAGATGGGGTGTTTGGGTGCTAGTCATTCTTGTTCTTATCCCTTTCTTGGGTTATCTTAGGGCTGGTTTTCTCCCCCACAATTCCCACTTAGGGTAAGCCGGTTTCCCCCATATAATTTCTTTTAGAGCAGGCCAATCTGTTTCCCTTAATTTCTTCTTAGCATAGGCCGACCTAATACTAATTTTTGTTAGGTTTTACAAACAGTGTTTGAGAGTTTTAATGATCTAGGATTACTATCAACTATTCATTAACTCCTTTGCTATCCTTGTATGACAAATAACATATAACCATGCCAAATCTAATTTTCTAAAATTGGATAGGAAACTCTATCATAATCAAACAAATGATTTTTCATCAACCAAGAACTTTCAATGTTATCAATATCAAACATTGGCATATAACTATGCCACTCTTTTCATTGTTAATCTCAAACTTAAAGAGGATACTAAAACTCATTGCCTATCTCAAATCTCAATTCAAAGGACATGTCAAGGTTTTCTACCAATTATTTTCCTCGTTATTTCTATTTCACTATCTTTGTAAAAGAATGACATATAACCATGCCACCCATTTTGTGTTCACCTAAAAGATTAAGATTCCAACTTTTCTTTTGATGGATAACTAATCATTCGAAGACACTAGAGGTTTTATCTTAAATACCAAAAGACATGTGTAGTATCTTTTTCTTTATTTCTTTCTTCTAATTTTTTTTGGTTTTTTTATTTCTTTTTTTTTTTTGAAAACTTGCCCTCAACATCGACTCTTGGTATTGGTTGTTGATGCAACCATCTTATTCGATAGTTTTACCTATATTTGCCTAGTATTTGCATATGTTTTATATATATAATGTCTTGATATTCTTTGTTTTATGTTTTGAAGGTAAATTTGACATCCAATCGATGTTTTGTGCAGAGCTTGAGCTCTAGAGGTCGAAATGAAGTGATTCTAATGGCATTAGAAAGATAACATCCATATCTTTCTATATATATTACAAGAAAAGTAAAAGGAGAAAGAGCATGAAAATTGCAGCCTTCAAAGACAGATCTTGCATTTTGCCAATGTTGACCTTCGGCCATTCCGACTTGAATATCTTGAGTTAGACATATCCATTTGATGCAAACTCAATTTGTTTTGGATTCCTGACTTGAATACCTATTAGCCTACCAAATTTCAGCATAAAAAGAGCTCACATGATAGAGATATGACTTTTCTAAGAGGACTCATAAATTCTACCAACAAACAGGTTTTGTGAAGAAATAAGTCTAATTTACTTCCCAAGCATCCAAACCGACATCCAAGTCTCTATTTGGGCAATTTAACTCCTCTAAGTCCAAAGTAAAAGCTTGAAGATTTTATGTAAGACTATTTCTTTCTTTTTTTAGGAAAATAGTTACTGCATTATTTAAATGTAAATTGTCTACTTAGGAAATGACTATATTTTTTGGAAAGTAGGGATTAAGGTTTGTTATCAAATAAAAAAAAAGAAGGAAAGAGAATAAAAACTCACCCTTCCCTCCTAGACCTGAAATCATGTATTCATCTTTCATTTGGATTAGTTTCTCAATAGACATGCAAGGCTAAATTATTTTTCTTGGTTGCTAGGACACAGAAACCTTCGGATTTTAAGAAATGTGAGATCTATTTTACCCTTTTCTTTTTGTTTATATGATGAGTATGAGTATGTTTGTTTTCCTATGCTTATTTCCTATGATTGTTTAGTTTGATTGCTAGAGCGGACTCTAAGTTTTTATTCTAATCAATCTATTGCTAAGTTTGCTATCAAAACCGGAGTTGTGATATATAAACTTGTGAAGCAACTGAGTATAATAATTGTGTCAGATCTATGTTATTAATCTTATGGAAAACATTCAATCAAATCAAACATAGACTGCAGACAGTTATGTTGTCTAGTCCTTAAGGTTGCCGTTGAATTAAATTGCTAGTGCAGACACTGTGGTTGTTTAATTGTTAGGGTTAGTTACACTGCGGATTGGTTAACTAACTAATATCAAGAAAATATAAATATTCAGAATATAAATTGATGTTTTGTTTCCATTATCAATTCTGATTTCCGTAGGTGGATGTCTACTTGAGACCAAGTTTGTTCTCTTGATAAATTTTGGATTTATTTTAGATTGATTGTTTCATTATGTTTACCATATTATAGCTTAGATAACTTCAAACCCCCCCCCTCAATTTTATATCATCTAGCATAGAAACCTGATTAAACCTTCCTCGTGGGATCGACCCCTTGCTTGTTCTATACTATCTTGTTTATTTAAGCTAGGGTAATTAATTTGTGTGACTGGAACATCGCAATAAGTTTTGACGTTGTTGTTGGGGAAGTGATTTTAGTTGATTCTTGAGTTGTTATTGTTATTTATTTCTTTAATAAAAAAAAGAAACAGAAAACAAAAACAGAGTTACGGTGGTACTGTTCAAAACAAAATTTTTGGTGGAATTAGGTCTCGATATTTTGTTTCCTAAAGGAAAATGATGTTCTGAACAAGACTAGTGGCCTTTGGCGAAGAGCTCCACCCTATCGAGGCCAAATTCCACTCTTTTCTATGGTTTTTAGACAATTTTTATGTTTTAGTGTTGGATTTTCATTCATTTTCACTACTTTAAATCACTCGTGAGGTTGATTTCTTTTTAAGTTTTCTTGATTATTTATGCCTGTAACCCGATCTACTAACCAAAGACAAGTGCAAGTAGATTTTGAAATAGAAAATACTTTATGCAGGTTGCATAAAGAAGCCCACATCAACACCATGACTGTTGCACGACAACAGACACTCAAGGAGCTCGTTGCTCCCAACGTGGAGAATCAACCATTATGCATAAACAACGACAACAATGCCAACTTCGAGCTCAAGTCTGGTTTTATACACTTACTACAAATATTCAATGGACTTGCCGAAGAAGATCTTTATACTTATCTCAAGGAGTTTCACATGGTTTGTGTTGGCATGAAACGCATGGAGTTGACGAAACAAGTTAAGCTTTCCCTTTTCTCTTTAAAAGGGACAACAAAAGCATGGCTTTTCACCATTATCCTCGATTTCATTAGAACTGGAATGGCATAAAGAGGATTTTTCTTGAAAATTATTTCCTAGCCTCTCGAATTGCCAATATAAGGAAATAAATATGTGGGGTTCGACAGTCTCATGGGAAGACACTCTCCAAGTATTGGGAAAGATTTGAGCAATTGTGCATTCAATGCCCTCATCATCAGATTCCCAATTAGCTGCTCATACAATATTTTTATGAACGACTGATGCCTACTGATCGTAGTATCATTGATGCGGCAAGTGGAGGGGCATTGGTAGATAAAACACCCGAGGCTGTACGCCAATGGATCTCAAATATGGCAGCCAACTCGAAATAATTTGGCACCCGTGGAGACCTTCCAAGCAAATAGGTAAATGAGGTAAGTATTGCTAACCTTGAGAATAAAGTTATTGATCTTACTTCTCTTGTGTGTTTTTTGGCTTGTGGAAATGTACAACAGGTGAAAGTTTGTAGCATATACTCGTTACAAGGACAAGCTTCGGATATGTGCTTAACAATGCAAGAAGATTACATTGAACAAGCTAATGCAGTTGATGGAGCATTCAATGGACAACCCTAGTATAAGTATGATCCTTTTTCTAACACGTACAATCCCAGATGGAGAGATCATCAAAACTTACGCTATGGGAACCCGCCTCAATAAGGCAATCAAGGTCGATAGTTCCATCCCCATGGATTTCAATCCCAACAGAATTATTAAAGGAGATAGCCCCCTGCATTCAGAAATTCTAATGTTATGGGGTCATTGAGTGATGATCTTCGTGAGATGATGAAAACCTTGGCTTCATAACACAGTGACCATGTAACAAAATGTCATGTCTTTTCAATAGAAAACAAGGTCAAGTATTCACAACTTAGAGAAGCAAATGGGGCAAGTAGCTTCAAGTGTAGGGAAATTGGAAGCACAAATCAATGGAAAATTTCCCTCCCAAGCATTGCATCTAAAAGAGAATGTTAGTGTGATCACGTTGCGAAGTGGGAAAGAACTTGAAGAGAAAATGTCTAAACAAATTAAGATGGAGGAAGAAGAGGAGATAGAAATCGAACTACGTATAAAGAAGAAACACCTTACTCCACAAACTGAAACAGTGACCAATACTCCAAAGGTAAGTCCTAACTCAATGAATTCCAGTTTTAAGAAAATTCCCCCTTTTCCTGTGAGTTCTTCTAGGTCTAAGAAAGAGGACAAAGAAAAAGAGATTTTAGAGGTTTTTAAGAAAGTGGAACTCAACATTCCTTTGATTGATGTTATCAAGCAAATTCCTAAATATGTCAAATTTTTGAAGGAGTTATGTACTACCAAGAGAGATTACAAGCTAAAAGGTTATGAAACGGTAAGTATGGGTGAAGTTGTATCTGTTATTGTTTAAAAGAATCTGCCTTTGAAGCAAAAAGACTCAGGTGCGTTTACTATCCCATGTGTTATTGGTAATGCCAGTTTTAAAAGGGTCTTATGCGATTTAGGTGCATCCATTAGTGTTATGCCTGAACATGTTTATGATTCTTTTAGTCTTGAGCCTTTAATTAAAACTAGTATTGTAATACAACTTGTGAATTGTAGTTTTGTTTATCTACTTGGTGTGATAGAAGATGTCCTAGTTAAGATCAATAGTTTGGTTATTCCGTGCGACTTTTATATTCTTGATATGGAATGTGATTCTTGTGATTCATCAAACAACACTACTATATTGTTTGGGAGACCATTCTTGAAAACTACCAATACAAAAATTGATTATGGTAAAGATAATTTGTCCATGGAGGTAGGAGATGAAAAAATTGAATTTAATTTTCATGATGCAATGAAATATCCTTACAACAATATTTATTCTATCACATGCTATGCCCAAGTAAATAAGTGTGTGCAGCAAGTTTTTTATTTTGATTATAAGGACGAATTAAGTGTGGCTTTGAGCTATGACTATGATTTTACTAAGATATAAGAGATGGAGAGGCACATATGTGTTCCCCAAAACATGTGTTATAACCCAATTGTTGACCATTGGCTCTTGATTTAATTTTATAGGGGTAAAATATAAAATTAAAAGATCAAAGATTTATTTTGATAAAAAGTGTGATTTGTCAACTTGCGCAAAAACTAGGGACTACAATGTGCTTTTGTCATTTTATCTTTATCTTCAAGATAATGATAACTATCCGCTTTCGAATTCGATTCTTAATCAAATTCAAACTTCAAAGAAGAGAACTGAGTTTGATTAAGACTTTGTTTCTCACACGCGATGGGCCTCTTGCACTATAAATACAGATCTCTATGCATAGGAGGAGGATGATAAGAAACTCTAGAGGGGACCATAACAAGAAACCTTAGAGGACGAAAAAACCCTATAAGAAGACAATTACCAAGAAACTCGAGAGGGGAGCCATTACAAGAAACCTGGAAGGAAAATATTACAAAAAAAGAAAGAAAAAAAGGAGACACCACTAAAAAAAACAAAACAAAACAAAAGGGGTGATGAACCCTATACCAGCCGCCGCCCCCTTCAGCCCATCCCATGATTTCTCTTCTTCCCATATTAGGATCAGAATTAAGCAGAAGCCGCACAGTAACTGGATCCCTCCCTCCAGAACAGCAAACAACAACAACAACAGAGGATTTTCCTCCATCTCGGCCATAAACATCTCTTTTTCTCTTAGTCGAATGCCAGCTTCCAGCCGACAATAACAGCACCCTGTAAACTTCATTCAACAACAAGAGTTCTTCATCATCGCCTCATGACCTCGTCTCCAGCAGCTAAAGTCCCACACCAGGTAAGCTTCCTTCCCTGTTTTGCCAAATTAATTACCTTGCCGTTGTAGCATGCAAGCGAGAGTTATTCACGCATGCATGCAACCGTGGCCAAACCGGGTCACTGGTTTGGACCAGTGACCTGACCCTTTTTTTTAAGTTTTGAGACCGGGCTACATAAATAAAAAAGGGAATAAAAAAAGAAAAAGTAGTTTTTGTTTCTTTTAATACAGAATTTTACGGATTTATTTACTAGCGCTAAGGTCAGGAATACTGTACTTTTTGGGTTGCGCCATATTTACCAACGCCAGAGTTGGAAATATTCATAGGCGAGAATATTCATTGACGCCACAATCAGGAATATTATAGGAAGACCACAAAAACAAATCTTTAGCAGTTTAAGACAAAACCAGCAATGCAGCCTACCTCAGGTAGGACACTTAAGGGGTGATACTATCTTCCCTTTCGCGTAACCAGTCCCCGTACCAAAGAATTTTTGTTGACCAGTTAGGGTTCCTAGTGACCATAATACTAGATGACGACTCCTTAAACAAGGCCATTCCCCATCAAAGAACAAGATGTCAGATATCTGTTCTTTTTTTTAATCAAGAAATTAATTTTTAATCGGTCACCGCGATGTCCAGGTGTGACAATATGCAAGAATCAGCATTGGCTTTGCAAGCTTTGCAAACCATTCCCCATGGTAATGTCTTTGTTGATTTAGTACTTTCACATAAAAAGCTTTTGCCATCTATTTTACAGGCCCCCGAGTTAGAATTGAAATCTTGTCCTGATAATTTGAAGTATGTATTCATTGGCGAAAACAATACACTTCCTGTTATGGTAGTAAAAGGTTGCGCAAGAGGAAAAACTTGTGAAGTTGTTGTGCGATCACAAAACAACCATTGGATGGACTTTACGACATTAAGGGCATTAGTCCCTCGATGTGTATGCATCACATATTATTTGAGGATAATGTGAAACCAATAAGAAAAATACAAAGGAGGTTGAATCCACTTATGATGGAGGTAGTGAAAGCTAAGATTTTGAAACTATTAGATGCAGGAGATATTACACCATCACGGACAGTAAATGGGTGGCGCCAATCCATGTGGTGCCTAAAAAGACCAGAATCACATTGATGAAGAACAAAAATGATGAACTCATCCCTACTCACATCTCGAGTGGTTGGAGAATGTGTGTTGATTATAGAAAGGTTAATCTTTCTACATGCAAAGATCATTTCCCATTACTATTCTTAAAACCAAATGCTTGAACGCCTGACAGGTAAGTCTTTTTATTGCTTTCTATATGGATATAGTGGATATAATCAGATTGTTTTTAATTCTAAAGATTAAGAAAATACTACATTTGCATGTCCATTTGGTACATATGCATTTAGGAGAATGTCCTTTAGTCTCTGTAGTGCACCTACAACTTTTTAAAGATGCATGATAAGTATTTTTTCTGACTATTTTGAAAGAATAATTGAGATTTTCATGGATGATTTCACGATATATGGTGATTCTTCTTTTGATAAGTGTTTAGAAAATTTTTCTTTGGTCTTGAAAAGATGCATTGAAACTAACCTTGTTTTGAACTATGAAAAGTGTTATTTTATGGTAGAACAAGGAATAGTTCTTGGGCATATTGTGTCTTAATTTTTATATACACAGGGTTCACATTAGTTGGTATAAGAGCAAGATTAACACAATCTTGGAAAGCCAAAAATCAAGTTTGTGATAAATAAACCTTGACCAAAAGATAACTTTGTACCTAACAACCAAATGTATTGGAAATTGAACTTAGACCCATTGATTATAGAGAATCAAGAACTCAACATATACGAAGATGCTACAAGGTCATTTATACATTGATAAGTCAAATTTGTTTTTGTCCCAACAAAGAGAAAAATGGTGTATCACGCAAAACACAACTTTATTCAAAACATCATGTTTGAAAAGAAAAAACCTAAGTACAAGCTAAATAACCTTATTTATATTAGGAAAAAAATATCCTAAACAAGTCTAGAAAAGTAATAAAAGAGTTCTAAAATAATAATAATAAAAAATAAATCAATTAGGAAACTAATACAAATCTCGCACAGTAGCTTCTAAACCTTATTGCAAAGACTTCTTGATGTTCAATTGACCTGAAATTTTAATTAGATATAAAACAAGAGCTCTAAAAATGTTTGGTAAAATTCAATCCCAATCCAACTGTCAAATAAAAAATTATACTTATTAGCATAGAATTGTGCAATAGAAAAAATCACCCCAAAACCAACTTTAACTCTCCTAAATAAGCATATAAATCTTTTTAATAGCTCATGCCCCTTAGTTTCATTGTAGAACTACAAAAATCCCAAAAAATAAGCTACTAAATATCCTTGTATTATTAGGAAAATAATAATTTCCAAATAGGAAGTCCACAAGTTAAAAATGCAACAAGTAACAAAATTCATACATAACCTTATGACCTATATTGTAATGCCTTTTAAAACTCTGATTGTCCTAAAATTTTAACCCAATGTAGAACAATATGTCTAGAAATGTCTAATGAGATTTCAGTCTGATCCAATTGTTGGATTGCGAGTTATACTTGATAGAATAAAACTAAACAGTAGGCACAATTATGCTAGAATCCGAATTTCTTTGTTCAACCTTTTCTTGGATCATATCACATTCCTAATAGAATACAATTACAATACATAATTATTGTTGAACTTCCTAATAAAATACAATCTAAAGATTACAATATATAATTATATAATCTTGTTAATCAATACATGATTATCATTGATCTTCTTAAGTTGACTTCCATAACATAATATGATCTTGCTAGTGTTATTAATCTTCTTATAATTTTTAATAAACCTTGATTCAAACTAAGGAGTTATTTATTTTTTCTTTCAACATATTTCACATGCTAAAAGAAACTTTTGTTGGAATTTGTTTATAAAATATGTAGTGGGCCTTTTAAAGTCAAATTATATCTGAGGTCTATTTATATTTGAGGTTAAAACTATGTTGTATTTTTTGATCCAACATGAGTACTTTACATGGAATTTTAACATATTAACAAAAAAAAACAATTGAAAGTGAATGAGAAATTATTCTCAATGATCTTTGGATAGTGAAAGCTTCAAACCTAAAATAGTTTATGGATTATTCTATGAGCTTGTGGGTTCATGACTTTGGCCTTGGGTTTGGTTAATGAAAAAAATAATTTGCTATTAAATCCCTATTTGATTAATAATTTTTTTAAGTCCATAAAATGTCTTATATATAAACCAATAAATTAACTAAGTGATATGAATGAATGAATTAATGAATGATTATTCATGAACTATGAACATTCATGAATTTTGATAAATACTTATGAATATGTTTCATAAATTATGAACATTCAAGAATTATAAGGAATTCATGAACTATAAGTATTCATCATAAATAATAAACATTCATGGATTATGAGTATGAATATTTTGGTTTCCAAGTCCTATAAATAGGAGCCTTGGATGGGTGGAAAGGGATGGAATAAGTTCTTGAGTTCTTTTCTCTTATTGTTGTTGTTTTTCCTAAGTCTTGTTTTCTATTCATTTGCTCTACTCTAGAGCTTAGGTTCTGTCTTTTTAAAGAGATATTGAGTATTATTTCTTTGAGTTTGTTGGACCTTGTTTAAGAGTGCACCTAAACAAGGAAGAGTTGTTGTAATCCTAGGAGGCTTATTGAAAAAAAGTCATTTTTGTACCAACTGAGAAGTAATAAAATCTTAAGGACAAATGTTTAATCCTTGACAATAATAAAATTTCAGAGTGGATATCTTCTAAGAATTTTAACAAGTAAGTGCTCTAAACTAATTTAGTTTAAGTTTAATTTAATACTTGTTTAGTTTGCATGCTAGGATTGTCTTTCCTATATTTTTTTACAAGTTTATATATTTGTCTAGTATACATGCTTGCTTTTGTAATGTTTGCATAATTATAAACTAAACAAATAGGCTCACTTTTCTAATCTTGTTTTTACATGTGAAGTTTTAGACAACAATATTAAGGTTTTATGCTTGCATGTTGTTTGTTTAGTTATACATATATTTTTTACTTTCATTTATGGCTTTTTCATGCTTGTTATTTGTTTTAGCTAGTCTTGAAAAACTTTATGTTTGCTTAGATGCATTTCCAATATCTTTTAGAACTTATCTTTTAAAAAGACTATTTTAAGTTTATACATGTTCTGCAAACCTGTTGATATGACCATGCTATCTTGTTAAACATATTATTTTCATATAATGCATGTTTAAATTGATACCTTTATGAACTAAAATAAACAAAAGCGTTTGATTTTATCTTGCATAGTTTCATACTTTTGTTGTTTTATCACAAGTTTTATTATTAGCTTGTTGTCGAGCTAAAATATTTATTTATAAATATCATTGGCTATTCTTTTACAAAAGTTATATTTATCGTGATGCTATCTCAAGTATTGATAGTTCTAATCAATGTTACTTCAGCAATTACTACTTCTATAGTTAGAATTCCACCATCACCTTTTTATGGTGTATGGTGAGAACCTACCAATATTGCTTTGGCAACTACTACTTTGGTAGTGAGGATTTCACCATCATCTTTTGTGGTGCATGGTGAGAGACTTGAAAAGTTCAATATGTTGAACTTTAAAAGGTGTCAATATAAAAATTTATTTTAAGTGACCACCTTAAACTTTGCCAAATTCTTATCTAATAATGTGCCAAAATGATTAGATGATGAATATGATTCCAATTTTATGGAAGATATGAAAGCTTAGAATCATAGTGATTTCATGTACAAGAACTACATCTTGAATGGATTGCATAATACACTATATAATGTATATAGTTCAATCAAAAATGCAAAAGCACTTTAGAAAGCTCTGGGAAAAGGGTTAAGAATGAAGTTGTTGGTATGAAAATGTTTATAGTTAGTAATTTTTTTAGAGAAATAAATGTATACTCTCTAACAATGACATCAAAGTTATATGATTGATTTCGATAATATATATTACTATTTACATGTATAGACAATTAGTGCGGTAAATTAATACAGTCTAGGAAGTTTTGTTTAAGAAGATTGGATTTTAAATGAGACAATTTGTGACCCTTCCAATCTTTCCTGAAAACTTACTTAGTTAAAGTACTATTCACAAGATAATATATTTGTATACGGTACAGTTCATAAGTAAAATGGTGATAGTTGAACAAATCATAGTAAAGAAAATAAAGCTAAAAAAAGTAACCAAATAAAAGGAATGATTGTTGAAGCAAATATCAATGAGGTTGATCACTCACTGATAAAGTTTTGAAAATGAACATGTTTGTTATTTTTAAGTCAAACTTATTTAATTTTTTTAAAAAAATATTGAGTAATGGTTGGTTGACACTAGTATAATAAAAACTATATGTGCCAAGAAAAGGAAGTTCTCTACTTATAAAGAGATGAATGGTGAATACTTGTACATGGAGAATTCATCAATCTTCAAGGTATTAGGTGTTGGGAAGGTCATTATTAAAATGACTTTCAAAAAACTTATAACCCTCAATAATGTACTTCATATGGCTAACATTAGGATAAACTTAATAGTGGTGGATATCAATTTCTTGAACACAAATCAAGTATTGAGGATATTCATCCTAATACTATCATGAAATCAAAAAGTGCTACATTTTTTGAAGATATGTTTCCTTTTGAAAAAGTACATGAAAATCATTCATTTTAAAGAACGATTGAGACTAGTTCAAGTAGTCATCATCAATTGGAAGATGATGAAGTTGATATGGGAAGGAGTAAAAAGGTAAAAAAGATCAATACATGTGATCTTGATTTTCTAACATACTTGTTATAAAATAAACCATAGACATATTATGAGGAAATGTCATGTCCTGAAGCTTTCTATTGGAAAGAAGTAATCGATAGTGAAATAAATTCTATTATGAATAGTCATATATGGGAGCTACTAAATCTTCCTCCCATAAGTAAATCATTGGGCCATAAATGAATCTTTAAAAGGAAAATGAAAATTGATGAAACTATTAACAAATATAAAGGTAGATTTATTGTGAAAGGATTTAGACAACAAGACAGAGTGGATTATTTTGACACATATTTAATTGTATCAAGAATAACTTTCATATAAATGTTAATAGTTATAACATCTATTAACAAGCTTGAAATACATCAAATGGGTGTAACAACAACTTTCTTAATGGTGACCTAGACGAAGAGGTCTATATGGAACAACTTGAAGGGTTTATTATTAATGAGCAAGAAAAGAAAGTTTGTAAGCTTGTCAAATCTTTATTTAGTTTGAAATGAGCTCCTAAATAATGGCATGAAAAATTTGACAAAGTTATGCTCTCAAATGAGTTTAAAATCAATGAAGTTGATAAATGTGTTTGTGTAAAAAACACAAATAAAGGTTATATCATTATATGTTAATGATATGCTACTTTTGGACAGCAATGATCACATGATCAAGTTCATGAAGAAAATGTTAAATAAAAAAGTTTGACATGAAAGATTTGGGTGTTGCAGATGTCATACTAGAAATAAAAATTTCTAGAACATCTAATGGATTGATATTGTCTCAATCTCATTGTGTTAAGAAACTCCTCTACAAATTTTTAAAAGTGACAATAGCATTGTCAAAACACCAATTGACATAAGTGTACATCTATCTAAGAATAGAGGTAAATGAATAAACTAATTAAAATGTTCTTAAGTTATTAGAAGTTTAATGTATGTTATGAACTGAACAAGGCCTCATATTGCATACTCAATTAAAAAACTAAGTAAATTTACCAATAATCCAAGTATAGATCATTAGAGAGCAATAAAGAGGGTACTTCAATATTTGAAGTACAACTTGGACTATGGGTTATACTATATTAGTTGCCCGGTGGCACTAGAAAGGTATAGTGATGTCAATTGGATATTCGATGCTAAGGATTTAAAATCCACTAGTGGGTATGTCTTCATACTTTGTGGAGCAGCTGTGTTATGAAAATATTTTAAGTAGACATGTATCACAAGATCCATGATAAAATTAGAGTTTATTGCTCATGATAAAGCTAGGGGACTTTGGAATTTCTTTAGATGATATTCTATATTGGCCTAAACCAGTGCTAGCAATTTATGTCCATTGCGATAATCAATCTACAATTGAAAGGGCACAAAGTAGTATGTATAACGGGAAGTCTAGACATTATATTGACTATGTAATGTCAAATAAAAATATTTTGGATCTATTAACCAAAGATTTATAAAAGGAGTTTGATCTATTAACTAAAGGTTTATCGAGAGAGCTTGTGCATAATTCATTGAGGGGAATGGGCTTAAAGCCTTGAAGATGAAAGAGTGTAATGATGGTAATCATACCTAGTTGATTGAAGATCCTAAAATCTAGGTTAAAATGAAAAAAAAAAGTCATAAAACATTCTCAATAGCATTTAAAAATTATTATTTCCTGCTTATTCCTATGATGAAAGTGGTGTTAGTTGCAACGTAATAAATGGTGAGTTTGTGCTCTTAATGATTTTTATATATTGGTATGTCAAGTGAAGTATAACATAATACTTTTAATGAAAGATCACCTATATGGTTGAGAAAAGATCACCTATATGGGTGAGAAATGTGATTGTTTCTTTGAGAATTTTGAAAATGCTAAATTCTCTAAAACACACATGAAACTAGGAGTTATTCAGGGCTAAAATGAACATAATCTTGAGAACTGATGCAACCATATTATTCGATAGTTTCACCCATATTTAACTAGTATTTTGCCTATTTTTTATATATAAAATGCCTTGATATTTTTTTTTATGTTTTCAAGACACTTTTGGATGAAAGATGCAAAAAGAAATAAATTGAAGGTAAATATTTAACTAGTATTTTGCCTATTTTTTATATATAAAATGCCTTAATATTATTTTTTTATGTTTTCAAGGCACTTTTGGATGAAAGATGCAAAAAGGAGTAAATTGAAGGTAATTGGCAGATTTGACCTTCAGTCGATGTTTTGTGCAGAGCGTGAGCTCTAGAGGTCGAAATGAAGTGATTCCAGTGGCAGTAAAACGCTAACATCCATACCTTTCTGAACATCTAAGGCAAGAAAATAAAATAAGGAAGAGCATGGAATCGCATCCTTCAAAGTCAAATCTCACAATCTGCCACTATTGACCTTCGGCCATTGCAACTTGCATATCTGGAGCTACAGAAGTCCAATTGATGTAAAATCAAATGTTTTTAGATTTCTGACTCAAAGGTCTATCATTGCTCCAAATTTCATCCAAAAACAATGTCATATTAGGGAGATATGATTTTTCAAAGATGACAACTGAATTCTGCCAACAAACAGGTTTCGTGAAGAAACGAGCCCAAATTACGTTCCGAAGCATCTAAACCATTATCCAAGTTTTTATTTCAGCAATTTAGCTCCTCTAAGTCAAAGCTTGAAAATTTCATGTAAGGCTATTTCTCTTTTTTTAGGAAAATAGTTATTGAAGTACTTAAATGTAAACAGTCTACTTAAGGGAGGACTATTTTGTAAAATAGAGACTAGGGTTTCCTATGATATAAAAAGAATGAGAGAAGAGAAGGGGGCAGCCAGCCAAGAGGAGAAAAACGCCCCCCTCCTCTAAGAAACTCAAAATTATATATTCTTCCTTCTTTTTGATTAGTTTTTCAACAAACATGCAAGGCTAAACACTTTTTCTTAGTTGCAAGGACACGGAAACCTTCGAATTTCAAGAACTGTGAGATTTATTTTACCTTTTTCTTTTCAGTTTATATGATGAATATGCTTGTTCTCCTATGCTTATTTTTTCTATGATTTTTTATTTTAATTGCTAGAGCAGACTCTAAGTTATTATTGTAGAGAATCTATTGCTATGTTTGATATCAAAACCGGAGTTGTGGTATATGAACTTGTGAAGCAACTGAGTTTAATAATTATGGCGGATCTATGTTATTAATCTTAGGAAGAACATTCAATCAAATCAAACATAGACTACGGACAATTATGTTTTCTTGATTAATCAACTTATCTGGTTCTTAAGGCTGTCGTTGAATTAAATTACTAGTGTGGACACTGTGGTTGTTTGATGGTTAGGGTTAGTTATACGGAGGATCCGTTAACTAACCAATGTTAAGAAGAGATAAATATTTAGAATATAAATTGGTGTTTCATTTCCATGATCAGTTCTGATTTCTGTAGGTGGATGTGTGCTTGCGACCAAGGTTTGTTCTCTTGATAATTTTCTGATTTTATTTAATTTCGCTTGATAGTTTTCTAATTTCTTTTACTTTAGCCTAGATAACGCCCAAAACCCCCCCAAGTTGCATATCATCTAGCATAAAAATCTGACTTGAACCTTCCTCGTGGGATCGACCGCTTACTTGCTCTATACTATCTTGTGTGTTGTGTTTTAAGCTAAGATAATTAATTTGTGCGACCGCGACATCGCAACAAGAACTAAAGGAAACTCTGAGTGGAAAGTTATATAAGTACTATTGTCTTGGTTCACATAAAAAGCTAAATAGTTCAAAACATCACGTTCACTATTTAGAGAGTAAATCCGATAGTATTTCATTAAGGAAGATTCAAAGCTAAAAGTCATCTTTTTTATGTAGTGATCTATCAAATCAATATCTCTTTATGAATTATTGGAGTCTTCATATTGGTTCCATTCATATAGGGGATTGTTGGAATTTATTGAACCTTTGGATAGCAAAAACTTCAAACCCAAAATAGTTTGTGGATTGTTCCATGAGCTTGGGCTTGAGTTTGGTTAATGAAAAAAATATTTTACTATTAAGTCCCTGTTTTATCAATAATTTCTTTCAAATCCCTAAAATATCTTGTACATAAACCAATACATTAATTAAATGAAATGAATGAATGAGTTCATGAATAATTTTATTTATGAACTATGAACATTCATCATAATTAATAAAGATTCATGAATTATGAGTATTAATGTTTTGGTTTCCAATTTCTATAAATAGGAGTCTTGATGGGTGGAAAGGGATGGAAGAAATTCTTAAGTTCTTTTCTCTCTTTGTTGTTGTTTTTCCTAAGTTTTGTTCTTTTATTCATTTATTCTACTCTAAAGCTTAGGTTCGGTCTTTATAGAGAGATATTAAGTATTATTCCTTTGAGTTCATTCAACCTTATTTAAGAATACACCTAAACAAGGAGTTGTTAGAATCTTGGAAGGCTTACTGAAGAAAGTCTTTTATACCAAGTGAGGAGTAATAAAGTCTTAAGGATAAACATTAATCCTTAAAAACAATAAATTTTCATATTGGATATCTTCTAAGGAATTCAATAAGTACTCTAAAGTAGTTTTGTTTAAGTTTAATTTCAATACTTGTTTAGTTTGCATGCTATAATTGTTTTTCTTATATTTTTTGCAAGTTTATATATTTATTTAATCAACATGCTAGCTTTTGTAATGTTTGCATGTTTATAAACTAAACAAATAAACCCACTTGTCTAATCTTTTCTTATATACAAAGTTTTGGAAAACAACTTTAACTATTTTACTTCAAAAATAATCAACATCAAATAGAAACTATGGCTATCAATATTTTTATCATCTTTATTTGTCAATGAACTAACAAATATATCATCGTGTTGTTGTAGAGTTGTTTGTATAATTTGTTTTATATTTAAATTGAACAAAATCTATTTTTAAAAAAATAGAATTGAAACACATTATATTTATAAGAATTAAATTTTAAATGATGGTTTCAAAGAAGTAAAGACATTTGTACCCAATAAATCATCCAAATATAACTTTTGAGTTTGCGTCCTTTATTTGTTTATTTGTTTTCAATTCGAGTACTGTATAAGATTTAATTTATTTATAGATTTTATTAAAAATATTTTTAATTGATAGTATTGTTGAATGTATTAAATATCTTACTTTTTAATCAAATTGCAAATTTGAATTCATGTCTTGATATTATTTAAGGGATGTTTTTGTAATTTATTGAAAAAATTTTAATTAGACAAAAAACAAGGTAATTTAAATTAGTGTTCACTACAAAAGGCGATAAAAATTATAATTTATTTTACAAAAAAATAAATTTGTATTTGACTCTTATGGAAAATTTAAAAAATCTATGATTGTAAAAAAAATATTAATTTTAATTTTTTAAAATAAAATTTAATATTTATCCACTTTAATTTGGGGTTGAGAGTAGAAAGGTAGTATAAACGTCTGGTCCATGAAGCAAATTCTCTTTATTGTGAAAACATACAAGCGTCTGATTATATACGTACATAAAAGAAGAGGCAATTGTTGTTTCTTTCAAAACCCATGAAGCCCAAGGCCATGTTTGTTTCCTGGAAAGTAGTTTCCGGGAAACCACTTTCCAAACTTTCCTGTGTTTGTTTGCTATTAGTAAAGTTGGTCAACGGAAAACACTTTCCGGTCAACGGAAAACACTTTCCAGTCAAAGAAAAATTTGGTTTGGTTTCCAGGAAAGTGTTTTTCCTTTTAGCTGTATTTGTTTTCCGGAAAGTGGTTTCCGGGAAATCACTTTCCAAACTTTCCTGTGTTTGTTTGCCATTAGAAAAGTTGGTCAACGGAAAACACTTTCCAGTCAAAGGAAAATTTGGCTTGGTTT